>Ga0209794_1000285_pt1 | contig 98129 bp, 90 predicted proteins | sample EBPBio232013_DNA_FD_185869 | JGI IMG/M metagenome (GOLD analysis project Ga0209794, IMG submission 185869) | Wastewater treatment Type I Accumulibacter community from EBPR Bioreactor in Madison, WI, USA - Reactor 1_5/23/2013_ DNA (SPAdes)... | ecosystem: Engineered > Bioreactor > EBPR >...
TCATCGTGGTGTCCTTCTTCGAGTCGGTTGTGAGAGATCACTCGAAGGATCCACCCGGTGGCCGCGCCTACGTTGGAGGCGCGCACTCACTCAGGTCCGTCGTACACCACTCTGCTGGACTCCACTGCATACGGAGCAATGTCCGGACAACGGTGTCAGCGATCACGAAATTCCCCAGGTCTGAGGGTTTGACGATCACGTAATTCCCCACCCGGGCGATCACGTAATTCCCCATGGGGAGCACGTGCGTGGCGCTGCCGGTGTGGTCCTCCAACCGAGACAGGCTGCCGCTCACCGACGAGGTGAGAGGAAGCCGCCGATGGGCAGGAGGACGTTCGAGATGATCGATCTGATCGAGTTGTACGTGCACTGGGATGCGGGTCGTTCGCAGGCGCAGCTGGCACAGAGTTTGGGCCTGGACCGTAAGACGGTGCGCAAGTACCTGGCCCCGGTCCGGGCTGCCGGGTTCACCCCTGGTGGTCCGCCGGTGAGCAGCGAGGCGGACTGGCGGGAGCGGGCTGCGGAATGGTTCCCCGAGGTGGTGGACAAGGGGTTGCGGCAGGTGACGTGGCCGGCGATCGCTGTGCACCGGGACCTGGTCACCGCCTGGTTGGAGGCCGGAGTCACGGTGGCCACGATCCATCAGCGGCTGCGTGACGAGCACGGCCTGGAAGCCTCGGTGGCCTCGGTCCGGCGGTGCGTCGTCGGCAACCTGCCCAAGAACCCCGCCGGGCCCAGGTGCGGGTCCTGCGACCGGGCGAGGCGGCCCCGGGCCAGGAGGCACAGATCGACTACGGCCGGCTGGGGATGTGGACCGATCCGGCCATCGGGCTCCCCAGACACTCCACCCGCGCCGACTGCGACACAGCCGACCGTGAACGTGGACCGCTGATAGCAACGCCGACAGCAACACAGTCGAACGCAGCCACGCCGGACCGCACCGACCAAGCACCGCCTTGTGCTCGAATCCCCGGTCGGCGGACGGTCAGCCGGGTCTGCCGACATCTGAAAATCGGAAGGTCGACGGTTCGACCCCGTCCCTAGCCACTACATACAGGCCGTGAGCCACCCGGTTCGCGGCCTGTTTCGTTGCCCGGCGGCGGGGGGCCGCCGTTGCGGGGGCAAGGAACTTCTGTTTGGCCAGCTGCAAAACCTCGGACAAGGTTCCATCGGACGGGGTCCCCGCGAAGTATTCGGAGCTGGGTCCCACGCTCTGCGTGGGCGGTACGAGCGTGGGTCCCACGCTCTGCGTGGGCGAACTTCGTGGGGTGTCCTAGCGCAGGTTAGTCGAATCCGCAGACCGTGCACGGTGTGCGGATTCGATTAACCTCTGCTAGCAGAAGTTAGTGAAACCCCTTGGCGCTCAAAGCAATTCGAGGATGGTCGCATTGGCCATGCCGCCGCCTTCGCACATGGTTTGCAGGCCATAGCGGATGCCGTTGTCGCGCATGTGGTGAACCAGCTGCGTCATGATTCGGGCGCCGGAGCCACCGAGCGGGTGGCCGATAGCGATGGCGCCGCCATTGGGGTTGAGCTTGGCCGGGTCGGCGCCGATCTCGGCGAGCCAGGCCATCGGGACGGGCGCGAAGGCCTCGTTGACCTCGAAGACCCCGATGTCATCGACCGAAAGCCCCGAGCGGGACAGCGCTTTCTGCGTCGCCGGGATGGGGGCGGAGAGCATCATCACCGGGTCGTCGCCAGCCAGGACACCGGTGTGGAAGCGCGCGATCGGCGTCAGCCCCAGTTCGGCAGCCTTCTCGGAGGTCATCATCAACAAGGCCGCCGCCCCATCGGAGATCTGCGAGGAGTTGCCGGCGTGGATGACGCCATCCTCCTGGAAGACCGGCTTGAGCCCGGCCAGCGATTCGACAGTGGTGCCCCGCCGCAGCCCTTCGTCCGCCGCCAGAACCGAGCCATCGGGCAGCGTCACCGGCGCCAATTGCGCCTCCAGCACCCCGCGGTCGATCGCCGACGCAAGCCGCGAGTGCGACAGCGCCGCGAACTCATCGCACGCCTCGCGGCTCAGACTCCACTTCGCCGCCATCATCTCGGCGCCGATGCCCTGGTTGAAGGTCTCGACGTCATAGCGCCCGAGCAGGCTCGGCGGATAGGGGAAGCCGACGCCGGAACTCACGCCAGCCCCCATCGGGATCATCGTCATGGCCTCGACGCCGCCGGCGACGACCACGTCATACTGCCCCGACATCAGCCCGGCCGCGGCAAAGTGCACGGCCTGCTGGGACGAGCCACACTGCCGATCGATCGTCGTCGCGGGCACCGACTCGGGCCAGCCCGCCGCGAGCACGCTGTTGCGCCCGATATTGAAACTCTGCGCACCAACCTGCTGCACGCATCCCCAGATGACATCGTCGACCGCCCCCGGTTCAACGCCCGCCCGGCTCACCAGGGCGTTCAGAACATGCGCCGACAGATCCACCGGGTGGACCTCGGCGAGCGAGCCCTTGCGGCGGCCAACCGGGGTGCGGACGGCTTCGACAATGACGGCGTCACGAGCGGACACGGGCATACCTTTCGGAACAAGGGTGCCGGCCACACCGGCGCAATTGCCCCCACGCTGTCATAGGCGCGTGGACCGGGCAATGGCGAGCCGAAGTGACGACAGCCTCAGTCCCCCAGCGGGCGACCTGCCATGATCACGGGTATGCCGGACCCGAGTCCCCGCCCGCGGACGCGCCCGACGTTCACCGCCAAGGCACCGCTCGGCGAGATCTTCGCCCTGAACCGCCTGGACGACTCGCTCTTCCAGGGCCGCTCCCGCGGCGGGGTATCGACCCGCACCTTTGGCGGCGAAGTCCTCGGCCAGGCCATCATCGCCGCCGGCTCGACCGTGCCGGAAGACCGGGAGTTGCATTCGGCCCAGGCCTACTACTTGCTCCCGGGGGACACCGCGCTCCCGGTGACCTATCACGTGGCGCGCGACCGGGATGGCGGATCCTTCACCACGCGCACGGTGACCGCGAGCCAGCGCGACCGCCCGATTTTCACCGCCACCACCTCCTTCCAACGCCCCCCAGCCGCGGCGATGACCCACCAGTCCCGGGTCATGGACGCCCCCGATCCAGACCTTCTCCCCGACCCGCTGCAGGAGTATGCCGACGTCCCCGACGCCCTCGCCTGGGTGCGGTTCACCCTCGATCACCAGCCCGTCGACCTGCGCTTTCCCGAGCCGCCCACGAGGGTGCTCCTCGCCAAGGGCGAGCCCGCCGGACCCCGGCAACGCGCCTGGTTGCGTGGTCACAAGCCGATCAGTTCCGACCGGTTGACCCAGGCCGCAGCCCTCGCCTACTTCTCCGATCTGCTGCTGCTCTCCTCCGCGCTGGGGCCGCACGGGCGCACCCTCAGCGATAATGCCCTGCAGTTCGCGACGATCAACCATTCGATCTGGTACCACGCGCCGCTCGATCCCAGTGACTGGTTCCTCTATGACATGGAGGGCTACTGGACGGGCAACGACCGCGCCATGTGCCACGGGCTGGTCTTCGATCGGCAGGGCACCCTCTGCGCCTCGACGATGCAAGAGGGCCTGCTGCGCAACACCCACCGACCCTCCTAAGACAAGCCCTAGCGCGCCGCTTGAGCAAGGTTCTAAGACCCGCTAGCCCCTTCTATCGACCCAGCTACCGCCTGGTATCGGTTGTCATCACGGCCGATACCAGGCGGTAGGCCGGTGGTTAGGGCGCGGGTCGGTGGTTAGGGCGGGGCGCAGCAGTATGCCGCCCGGGCCAGTCAGCGCGGCGCCATCCGCAGCGCGCCGTCGAGCCGGATCACCTCGCCGTTGAGCATCGGGTTGGCGACGATATGGGCGACGAGGGCGGCATACTCCGCCGGATCACCAAGCCGACTCGGGTGCGGGACGCCGGCACCCAGGGCGGCGACCGCATCCTCGGGCAAGCCCATGAGCAGTGGGGTGAGGAACAGGCCGGGGGCGATCGTCATACACCGGATGCGGTGCTGGGCGAGATCGCGGGCGATGGGCAAGGTCATGCCGGCGATGCCCCCCTTGGAGGCGCTATATGCCGCCTGCCCGATCTGGCCATCGAAGGCCGCGATTGAGGCCGTGTTGACGATGACACCCCGCTCCTCGCCGTCCGAGGGCGACGCAACCATGGCCGCCGCCGCCAGCCGGATGACATTGAAAGAGCCGATGAGGTTGACCTGGATCACGCGGGCGAAGGCGTCCAGCGCGAGGGGGGCGCCGGACTTCGCGACGACGCGGCCAGGGGTCCCGATGCCGGCGCAGTTGACGACGATGCTGAAGGTGCCGAGCTGAGTGGCCTGCTCGATCGCGAGGCCGACCTGGGCCTCGTCGGTGACATCAGCGGGCACGAAGACCGCGCGCTCGCCGAGTTCGTCGGCCAGGGCGGCGCCGTCCGAGGACGGGAGGTCGAGGATGACGACCGCCGCGCCGTCGGCGTGCAGTCGGCGAACCGTGGCAGCGCCGAGACCGGAGGCGCCTCCGGTCACCAGGGCGGAACGGTCGGTCAACTTCATGGCGGCTCTCCTGACATCAGTGCGCGGGTGCGCGATCCTTCGAAGGCTATCGGGGCTCCTCACCCATGCGGGCCGGGGCGGCGTCCCCACCAGCGCGCGCGGACATACTGCACGCCATAGGGCAGCGAACTCCACAGGATCTCGCTGCGCACGGGGGCGGGCAGGCACCGCGCCATCACCTGAAGCGGCGCTAACCCGGTGGCCCAAAGGTCTTGCGCCAGAGACAGATCTGCATCTCGCAAGGTCGCCGCATCGCCCTTTGACAGGGCGTCCAGGACGGCCGCGTCGAAGCCGGCGGCTCGCTCATCGAGGTGACCGGGCGCGGCCTCGGTGCGCTTGGCGGACAGATCTGCCGGCACGAGCAAGAGGGTGCCTCCCGGATTGCGGCCATTGAGCACCCGAGCCGCCGCGGCGTCGAGTTCCACCGCTGAAGCGTCGAAAGGTATGGCGATGGGCCGGACCGTCTCGGTCCATCCCGCCTGTGCCAACAGCAGCGCCGCCACCCGGGCCGCCACCGATCCCAGCGAATGCTCGGCCAGCGGATCGTGGCCCGCGAGCACCGCGATGGCCGTGGGCTGCCATTCGGCGATGGTCTCGGCGAGGGCAGCGACCGAGCGGTCGCGGATCTCGGCCGCGGGGTCGGTCAGCCCGACATATTCCGGCAATTGCATCGGCGGGCTCGGCACGACGAGCGCGCCGCGCACCATGGTCGGCTCGGTCTCGACGGCACGTCTCATTGCAGCCCCCGAACCGTGCGCGCGGGCCTCCGGTCGCCGGCAATCGTTGACACCATGTCGAGCACCTGGCGGGTCTCGGCCACCTCGTGAACGCGATAGACCTGCGCCCCGAGCCAGGCGGAGATCGCGGTCGTCGCGAGCGTTCCGATCAGGCGTTCACCGACCGGTCGATCGAGACTCTCGCCCACAAAGTCCTTGTTGGACAACGACACCAGGACCGGCCAACCGGTCGCGACGAGTTCGCCGAGTCTGCGAGTCGCCTCGAGGGAGTGCCAGGTGTTCTTGCCGAAATCGTGAGCGGGGTCGATGAGAATGCGCTCGCGTTCGACCCCCAAGGCAACAGCCCGTTCGGCTTGTCCCACAACGGATTCCAGGATGTCCGCGACGACATCGTCATACTCCATCCGGAACGGTCGGGTGCGTGGCGTGACGCCGCCGGTATGGGTGACCACGAGGGCTATTCCGAATTCTGCTGCAACAGAAGACAGTTCGGGGTCAGCGCCACCCCAGGCGTCGTTGATGAGGTCGGCGCCCTCCTGAGCGACGGCGCGCGCCACCTGCGCCCGCCAGGTGTCGACAGAGATGATCAGGTCGGGAAATTCCGAGCGCGTCCATGCGACGAAATCGACGACGCGGCGCATCTCCTCCTCGGCGTCGATCTCGGCGCCCGGAGCGGCCTTGATGCCGCCGATATCGACGATTTCGGCGCCCTCGTCGGCCACCTGCCGAACCCGATCCTTGGCCGCGTCGGTGGCCCAGGTCGCGCCCTTGTCATAGAAGGAGTCCGGAGTGCGATTGACGATCGCCATGACCAGGCGCGCCGACGGCTCGAACACGTGGCGCCCAAGATGGAGCGTCATCGTGGCCCCCATCCGAGCGTGCCGTCATCGGGATCGTCGCGGTAGGACCGCACACTCCTCGCCGGAGGACGCTCCCCGGTGTCCGGGTGCTGCTCACGCGGTACGAAACCGGTTGTCGTGCGGTCGAATTGGACGAGCTTGATGGGATCCGGTCGCCGATCCGGGGTGCGCCACCCGAGCCGCGCCTCGACCGCCGCGATCACCTGAACCGCCATCGGCCCCAGCGTGTCGTGCCGGCGATGCCGGTGGGTGCGCCGTCCGAGATCGACCTGAGCGATCGAGGTGACTCCGTGGCGCTCGGCAATATCGAGCACGGCGGCAATCTCGACGCCATAACCCATCGGCACCGAGAGTCGCTCGAAGGTCGCCCGGCGGATCGCCCACTCCCCCGACAGCGGCTGCACCAGCCCGCCAAGTTGCGGCCAGTGCAAGGCCAACAGTGGGCGCGCCACGAGCTCTGTGACGCGCCCCCCGGCTTCGGCCTGCGAGCCGTCGGGCGCCAACATTGGCCGGTCATAGACGGCCTTGACCAACTGGATGTCGTCATTGGTCAGCAGCGGGCCGAGCAGGCCGGAGATGAAGTGCGGCCCCCAATCCACCAGGTCCGCGTCCACGAAAACGAGCAGATCGCCGGTGACGACATGCAAGGCCTTCCACAGCGCCTCACCCTTGCCTTCAGCTCGACCCAAGTCCGGGCGAATATCCTTGGCGGAGAATACGATCGCGCCCGCCGCGCGCGCCACTGCCGCCGTCTCGTCCACCGAGTCACTGTCGATGACGACGATCTCGTCGACGAGCGGCACCTCCCCGGTCCACGCTGCGGCGATGCCTTCGACAACACCGCCCACGCTCGCCGCCTCGTCGCGGGCCGGGATGACGACTGACACCTGCCGGCCGCGCTTAGCGGCCAGCAGGGCTGGGACGTCCCACTCGTCATACCGCCGAACCGGAAGCAGAAAACTCATGCCATACCCCCTAAGACCCCACCTGTGCCCCGCATCAGAGGAAGCTCGTCTCCCACGGCCGATAGGTCGCCAGTCGTTCCAGGATCCGCGCGCCCATCGGGTCCAGTGCACCATCGCCGCAGCCGACCGTCGACCAGATGCGGTAGCGCGTGGCGATCATCGCCAAGCGCTGCGCGAGATAGTCATCCCACTGCTGCGGGAAGTCCCAGTCCTGCTGCGCGACAACAAGTTCCATCGGCCAGCCATATGCCCGCACCTCACGGAAGGCGGGCACGGACAGCAAGAGGAGCGGACGGAAGCCCACAGTGCGCTGCTGCACCTCGGCGACCTGCTGCAGTAGGCCCGCGAGGTGCGCCTCCTCGACGCCCACCGCATTGACGAGCACCACCGGAAGCCGCTCCTGATGCTCGACGCCGTCGAGCGGCGCGCCCCCGCGCAGGTAGATCACCGGCACGCCGCCGGAGAAGGCGAAGACGCGCGTGGCGATGTCGACCAGAGTCCGGTTGCCCTGCACGCCCTCGACCGCACGATTTCCGACCCCAGATAGTCGATCCGAGGAGCGGACGGCGCGGGCCGCCGAGACCAGCCACGCCGGCTTGCCATCACTGCTGCGGCGAAGCTTCATCGGCCGTCGCCTCCCGCCACCAGCGAGACGATGCGCGTTGCCGCATCCGCGGCGCCATTACCCGGGTCGGCGGCGACCGCACCCGCCACCATGTCGGCCCCGTGCGCGAGCATCAAGCGGACCGCCTCGGCGAAGTCCGGCTCGGTGGCCGAGGTGACCGTTCGCGCCCAGCCTTGCTGATCGGCATACGACGCGCGGGCCACCTGATCGTCGAGCGAGGTCTCGGTGTTGGGGACGAAGATCGCGGGGACACCGAGCCGCAGAACCTCGTGGAAGGAGTTGTATCCGGCCGCCGTGACGACCAGATCGAAAGCCCGGAAATAGCGGGCGAGAGGGTAGGCCCGCACGGCATACACCCCGCCGCCGCTCGCTTGCTCGGCAATCGCCACCTCGGTGACCGCGACGGCGCACCCCTGGTCGCGCAGGGCGGCCGCGGCGGCGCCCAGCTCCCCTGCGGTGTCGTTGATATTGCCCGCGCCAAGGGACACCAGGCCCATCCGCCCCTCGACCGGCAGGCCGAGCGCAGCCCGCGCCTCCGCACGGCTGACCATCTCCTCAGGTCCGGTCAGCGTCACCGGTCCCACGCGGTATGCCGGGGCGCTCGCCGATGCCCCGTGATCGGCCTCCGCGGCCAGGTCCCCCGGCTCGATGACCTCATCGAACCACGCCGACTTGGCCAGTTGGTCGGCATTGCGTCCGGGCTTCCACATGCCCCGGCGTGACCAGACCCAGCGCGCGTCGGAAAAGGCTTCCCGCGCCGCGTCGATCCCGCGGTAGGGGTGGGTACCGTCGAAGACGACGACCTTCGGGGCCACCCGGTCAACGATCTCGATCAGCCGTTCCTGAAAGAGCGGCTGCCACAGGGCGGACGTCATGCCCAAGGCCCCATGGGAGGGCAGATATTCGTAGCGGTAACCGAACTCCGCGACCACCGGGACCGCCTGGGATAGCGAGAGCACATAGGGCTCGATCGAGTCCGGGAGGTGGGCGGCATACGCCAGCAGCCGGGTGAGGTGGCCCATCCCGGCCCCATTGCTCGACATGAACAAGACGCGATCACGATCGGCGTGCCCCGGCGCGCTGCCGGACGGGTGCTGCGACGGGCTGGACATGGTGCGCCGATCATGTCACGCTCGCCCGCACCCGACCCGGCGATCGGCACTCGCGGCGAGCGCGCGTCGCGGCCGCTGCGGGCCACATATCGCCGATGCCAGGATGGGGGGGCCCAGGCTGTAGAATTTGCCAGATTGGGGAACGGGCCGACTCCAGGCCCACAGCCGGTCGCACAGCGCATATTCAGCCCCGCCCCTAGGAGATTGAAGACCATATGTCTGTTGACGTCGCCATCGTCGGCCTCGGCTATGTGGGCCTGCCGCTCGCACAGGAAGCCTCGCGCGTCGGCCTCAAGGTCCTCGGCTTCGACATCGGCCAGCGGGTCGTTGACGGCCTGAACGCCGGCCAGTCCCACGTCGATGACCTCACCGACGAGCACATCGCCGAGATGCAGGCTGCGGGATTCGAAGCCACCACCGACTCCTCTCGGCTGGCCGAGGCCAAGACCATCGTCATCTGCGTCCCCACCCCCCTTTCCGATGACGGTGGCCCCGACCTCGGCCCGGTGGTGTCGGCGGTCAACACGATCCGCGACAACCTCAAGCCCGGCATGCTCGTCATCTTGGAGTCCACGACCTACCCCGGCACCACGGATGAGGTTGTGCGCCCCATCCTCGAGGAGACCGGCCTGGTCGCGGGCAAGGACTTCCACCTTGCCTTCTCCCCCGAGCGCATCGATCCGGGCAACGAGAAGTTCGGCGCCAAGAACACCCCCAAGGTCGTCGGCGGGCAGACGCCGGAGTCCGGTGACGCGGCGGCAGCCTTCTACGGCCAGTTCGTCGACACGGTCGTGCGCGCCAAGGGCACCCGAGAGGCCGAGACCGCGAAGCTGCTGGAGAACACCTACCGGCACATCAATATCGCCCTCGTCAACGAAATGGCCCGCTTCTGTCACGACCTCGGCATCGACCTGTGGGATGTCATCGAAGCGGCCAAGACCAAGCCTTTCGGCTTCCAGGCGTTCTACCCGGGCCCCGGCGTCGGCGGGCACTGCATCCCGATCGACCCGAACTACCTCAGCCACAACGTCCGCGCTCGCCTCGGCTACCCCTTCCGCTTCGTGGAGCTCGCCCAGGAGATCAACGCGGGAATGCCTGGGTATGTCGTCTCCCGCGCGCAGGATCTGCTCAATGAGGACGGCAAGGCGCTTCGCGGCTCGACGATCCTGCTGCTCGGCGTCACCTACAAGCCCAATATCGCCGACCAGCGCGAGAGCCCGGCCGTGCCGCTGGCCAAGCAGTTGACCGACAAGGGCGCAACCGTCCAGTTCCACGACCCGCACGTGACGCAGTGGCGCGCGCTGGGCGACCGGGTCAGCCGGGCCGACGACCTCGAAGCGGCCGTCGCCGCCGCAGACTTGGTCATCCTGCTGCAGAACCACCGCGACTACGAGGTCGATGCCCTGGCCGACAAGAGCCAGCGCTTCTTCGACACGCGCGGTGTCGTCACCGACGGTGAGAAGGTTTCGCGCCTGTGACCCCGGCCCCGAACGGGGCCCCGCCCGCCCTGACCGCAGAGGAGGCCATGGCGCTCGCGCAGCGCCATGGGCTCGAGCGGCTGGGCGGGCGGCCGCCGTTCGGCGTCTATATCCGGCGGCTCTGGCAGCGACGTTCCTTCTTGTGGACGCTGTCCAAGGCCCAGGCGTCCAACGAGAATGCCGAGGACCGCCTCGGGGTGCTGTGGCACCTGCTGAACCCGCTCTTCCTGGTCGTTAGCTACTTCCTGATCTTCGGCCTGCTGCTCGACACCCGCAAGGGCGTCGACAACTTCATCGCCTTCTTGTCGATCGGCGTCGTGGTTTTCGGCTTCTCATCCTCGGCGATCACGACCGGCTCCAAGGCCGTGGTCGGCAATCTCAATCTCGTGCGAGCCTTGCGCTTCCCGCGGGCGATGTTGCCGATCGGGGTCGTCATCGCTGAGGCGCTGGCCACCTTGCCCGCCTTTGGTGTGCTCTTCGTCGTCATGCTGGCGACCGGCGAATTGCCGAAACTCTCCTGGCTGCTCGTGCCCGTCGCCTTCCTGATCCAGATCGGCATTGTTGGCGGCTTGGTGCTCGTCGGGGCACGCGTGCTGAGCGTCTCGCGGGATATCGGCAACCTCATCCCCGTCGCGATCCGCTTGCTGCGGTATGTCTCGGGCGTCTTCTTCAGCATCGATGTGTATGCCGATGGGCACCCCCTCGTGCGGGAGATCCTGAATCTGCAGCCCCTGGCCCTGCCGATCACCTTGACCCGGCAGGCGTTGCTCGACGAACTGAGCATCAACTGGACTTACTGGGCCGCCGGCGCCGCCTGGTCGGTCATCTTGTTGCTGGTCGGCCTGTGGATCTTTTGGCGGGACGAGGCGAACTATGGCCGCGGCTGACCGCATACCCTCCCTCATCGCCAGCCATGTCGACATCACCTATCAGGTGCACGGGGCCAAGAAGGCCGCCGCCCCGGTGGCCGATCCGGACGACGAATCACTGCTCGCCGGCCTGTTCAAGAAGGGCCGCGATCTCGCGACGCAGCAAAAGGTCGAGGCGGTCAAGGATGTCTCCTTTGTCGCCTATCACGGCGAGTCGATCGGCATCATCGGCCGCAATGGCTCCGGCAAGTCGACGCTGCTGCGAGCCCTGGCCGGCGTCATACCCCCGACCCGCGGGGACATCTGGATCAATGGCGAACCGGCCCTGCTCGGCGTCAATGCTGTCCTGATGAGCAAACTCTCCGGCGAGCGCAATGTCTATATCGGCGGCCAGGCGATGGGTCTTAGCCGCAGCCAGGTGCGAGAGCGCTTCGATGAGATCGTCGACTTCTCCGGCATCGGCCAGGCCGTTTATCGCCCGATGAGCACCTATTCCTCCGGGCAGGCCGCCCGCCTCCGGTTCGCCATTTCGACCGCCGCCTCGCCCGACATCTTGATGATCGACGAAGCCCTGGCGACCGGCGATGCCGACTTCCGCGAGCGCTCGACGGCAAAGGTTGCCGAGATCCGCGAGCAGGCGTCGACCGTCTTCCTCGTCTCACACTCGAACTCCACGATCCGCCAGATCTGCTCGCGAGTGATCTGGATGGATAAGGGCAGGCTGATCGCCGACGGGCCGACCGAGGAGGTCGTCGCGGCCTACGAAAGGACGCTGCCCAAGAAGGCGGCAGCGCCGAAGCCTGCGGCGCCCGCGGTCCAGGACGCGCCGCCCACAGGGGTATGACGCGCGTGCCGAGCATCCTCGTCGTGACGGTCGTCCACGATCCGGAGGACTCGCGGATCCGCTACCGCCAGATCCCGGCCCTGCTCGCCGACGGCTGGCGGGTCACCTATGCCGCCCCGTTCACGGCGTATGACCGCCCCCAACCGCTGCTGCCCGGGCTACGGACTATGGACCTGCCCCGGGCGCTGGGCCGCGACCGGCTGGCCGCCGACCGGGCGGCCCGCGCGCTCATCGCCGCCCAAGGCGGCGAGCACGATCTCGTCCTCGTCCATGATCCGGAAATCGTGGCCGCCGTGACGGGGCTGCGGCTGCGCAATCTTGTGTGGGATGTCCACGAGGATCCGGCCGCTGCGCTGGTCGCCAAGGATTGGCTGCCCCGCCCCGCGAAGGGGGTCATCGGGCGGCTGTGGCGCGGAACCGAGCGACTCACCGAGCGGCGGCATCGCCTGCTGCTCGCCGAATACGCCTATCAGGAGCGCTTCGCTCGCGAGCACGCCGTTGTGCCGAATGCCGTGACGGTGCCGGCGACCATCGAGCCGCCGGGCACCGAACGCGTGGTCTATCTCGGCACCGTCACGATGGCGCGCGGCACCGGCGTCATGGTCGAGGCGGCACGCCGCATCGCCGCGGCGACCGAGGGCTCCTGCCGGTTGGAGGTCATTGGTGGGGCGCGCGATGACGCATCCCGCGATCTGCTCGAGGCAGGCCAGCGCGATGGCGTGTTGACCTGGCACGGGTTCGTGCCGGCGGCTGAGGCGCTAGCGATGCTGCCCGGGGCGCTGGCGGGGCTCTCCCTGCTGCAGAACCTGCCGAACTATCGCCATTCACGCCCGACCAAGATCGTCGAATATCTCGCGCACGGCGTGCCGGTCGTGACGACCCCGCTGCCCGTGGCCGTCGATCTGGTCGAGTCCGCCAACGCCGGGATCGTCGTGCCCTTCGATGATCCGGTAGCCGCCGCCGACGCGATCCTGGCGCTGCGCGCCGACCCCAAACGCGCCGCCACGATGGGGCGAGCCGGGCACGAGGCCGCGCGGGCGGCATACGACTGGAGCGTGCAGGGCGGGCACTTCACGGAGACCTTGCGCGGATTCCTCGCTGCCCCCTGAACGCCCGACGCCTCAGGAGGGCGGCGACTCGGTGGACGCCGCGCCGGGGGGCAGCGGGGTCACCGGGGCGACCGGCGCATTCGGCGCGAGCCAGGTGGTCGAGGCATCGGTCCAGGCCACGCGCGTGAGACTCCCATCCGCGCAGCGCACGAGGACGTCATTGCCAACCACCGGCAGCACCGGCGCGGTCGCGAAGCTCCACGTCGGCGAGCCGACCTGGTCGCTGGGCGGGCCGGGACGCACGTCGAGGAAGAGGAACATCAGGTAGCGCCCCGGGGCCGGATTCATCTCCGGGGTGACACCCTCCCAGAGCCGGAAACTTCCGCCCGGAGTCAGACCGGGCAGGTCGTGGACAGTCGCCACCGCTTGGGCGTTCGCCCATCCGTACCCCCTGGTCACTCCCCGCGTGAGGAAGTCCTCTGGCGAACCCGGAAGGTCGACGACCACCGCGCTGTAGATGCCCCTGCGCGCGAGCGAGTTCGCCTCAGCCAGCTGATCGCGCACGCACTGCGGGGCGGCGGAGGCGGCCACGGCATACGCCGGCGGGGTCGGCGCACCCGGCCCGCCGAGCAGCTGCGCCGCGCCGACCCCACCCCCCGCGAGGACTGCGACCCCGGCCGCCGCCGCACCGGCCCGGGTCCAGGTATGCCGCCGCGCCCGCCGCCGGGCCGTGGCATAGAAGTCGGGTGCCGGAGCCGTGAAGCTCTCGTCGGCGACGGCATCGTCCAGCAAGGTGCGCAGCTCGGTCATGATGGCGCTCCGGTCGCGAGGGTTTCATCGGCCAGCAAACCGCTGACACGCAGGGCGGTCAGGCCGCGGGAGATCCGGGACTTCACAGTCCCGGCCGGACACCCGAGGGCCTCCGCGATCGCCGACTCGGGCAGGTCGGCATAGAAGCGGAGCACGATGGCGGCCCGCTGGTCGGTCGGGAGCGCGGCCAGCGTCGTGCGGACGGCCAGTCCCCCCGCCCGATCCGGTTCGTATGCCGTGTCCTCCGGCAGCTGTTCGTGCGGGATTTCCCCGCTCCACCGCCGCTTCCGATCCCGAATCAGCAGGCGCACCATCGTGGTGCGGACATACGCCTCGGCCGCCTCCCGAGCCCGCACCGAGGACCAGGCGACATAGGTCTTGAGCAGGGCCTCTTGCAGCAGGTCCTCCGCGCTGGCGCGGGAACCGGTGAGCAGCAGGGCGGTCCGGGCCAGGGCGGCATACCGCGCGGCAACAAACTGCTCGAAGTCGGCGTGCTGCGCCACGTGGCCCCCTTCCGGTCCGATCGCTCTGACGTCCTGCCTTCATAGAGCACGTGAGGGGGTTCTTTCGTTCCCGACTGGTGCCGGCCGTTCCCGGCCGGCGCCCGCCAGGCGCCGCTCGTGGACGGCGGCGCTGGCGCGGGCGGGCTTAGAGGACGACGACGGTCCGGCCCATCGGCATCAGGTTGCGGGCCCAGATCATGTCCATCGCCTGGTTGCTCACGCGGGCGCAGCCATGCGAGGCGGGATAGGCCGGGACCGAGGTGTAGCCATGGACCGCGATGCCGCCGACGAAATACTTCGAGCGGTAGAGCGTGCCGAGGGGGCCGTGGTCGAGACCGTTGACCTCGTAGATGACCGAGAAGGTGCCCTTGGGGGTGATCGCGGTCTTGGTCTGGCCCTGGCTGACATACGTCTGGCCGCTGCCCGTGCTCGTGTTGAGAATCGCGACGATCGCGCCATTTTCGACGACGGTCAGAACCTGGGTGGCGAGGTTGATCTGGACCGCGGTGCCGGTGACGTGCAGGGTCGGCCGGATGCCCTTGTCGAGGGCGGCCTTGGTGGCCGGGCCGTAGACGCCATCGCGGCCTAGGCCGGCCGTCTTCTGCAGGGCCATGACGGCCTGGGAGGTCAGGTAGCCATATTCGCCATCGGGCGTGCCGAGCCAGTAGCCGAGGTCGGAGAGCCGCTGCTGCATCCGCTGCACGGCGGGGCCTTTGTCGCCCTGCTTCATCGTGGAGGTGTCGCTGAGCGGGGGCGGTGTGGGAGTGGTCGGCGTGGGCTTGGGGGTCGTGGGGGTTGGCTTCGGGGGCGTCGGCTTGGTCGTGGTCGGGGACGGCTTGGTCGCTGTCGGTGACGGCGTGGTCGTCGAGGAGGACGGGGTCGTCGCCGAGGGCGACGGCTTCGTCGTGGAGGAGGGGCTCGGGCTGGTCGTTGAGGACGTGCTCGAGGTGGAGACACTGGTGGGGGACGTTGCCGGCCCGGACGCACCATCGGTACCCGCCGGGCTGCACGCCGTCAAACCGATCAGACCGGCCGCGAGGAGGGTGGCGGCGGTGGAAATCTTTGCATTCATGCTGATCAAACCCCTGGTGTCGTCGCTTTCCGAACCCGTTCCGGGCCCTTTCCCTCTCCGACGTATGAGGCGTGACGAGGGTTGTCGGTGGTTTCGTAACGAAGGCATCACGGCGCCGGCTGGCGACGAGGCGCGGAATCCTTCGAGCCTCATGTAGCGTTATCCCCACGAACACACATTCACCGGGATCGCTGCGTTAAGGCCGACTTGGCCGGAGTGATGCCATCCCGCTAGGACATGAGGGGGTCACGCCATGGGGCGCGGCCGGGCCAAAGCCAAGCAGACCAAGGTTGCTCGGGATTTGAAGTACTACTCCCCGAACACCGATCTCAGCGCGCTTGAGCGAGAGCTTCACGGAGCAACACGGACGACCGAGCGGGCAGTTGCCGCCGACGAGCCGGATGACGACGACTACAACGACGACTACGCCCGCTGGGCGTCCAGTCGCTGAAGTCGCCTTCAGCACCTGACTGACCCTCACGTCGCCGGGGCCGCTGCCCTGGCGGCGGGTGAGTGGCATCATCTCGTGACCGTGGGGTCCCCCACGGGTGCGTGCTGATCTGGCACGCTCTGAGCATGACTGCCAATAGCACGAGCGCCGAACGGGTGCGCTCGCTCGGTGTCGAGACCACCGGCATCGAGATCATCGGCGAGGCCGAGCGCACCGCCTCCCCGAAGGACCTCTTCTGGCCGTGGTTCGCGGCCAATGTGTCGGTCTTCGGCATCTCGTATGCCGCCTTCGTGCTCGGCTTCGGGATCTCGTTCTGGCAGGCGGCCCTGGTCACCGTGCTCGGGATCGTCATCTCGTTCGCCCTCTGCGGTGTGATCGCCATCGCGGGCAAGCGCGGCTCGGCCCCGACGATGATCCTGTCGCGAGCCCCCTTCGGCGTCACCGGGCAAAAGCTGCCCGGCGTCATCTCGTGGCTGGTCTCGATCGGCTGGGAGACCTTCCTGTCCATCATGGCGGTGCTCGCCACCGCCACGGTCTTCGAGCGGCTCGGCTGGGGCGGCGGGACCGGCGTCAAGATCGTGGCGGCCATCGTGGTGGCGGCGATGATCGTGCTCGCCTCCGTCGCGGGCTATCACATCATCATGAAGATGCAGTCCTATCTCACGTGGATCACGGGCATCGTGACGATCCTCTTCGTCGTCATCGCCTCCTCCCACATCGACTGGGGCAAGGTGTCGGCGATCCCCTCTGGCCCATGGCAGGCCGTCGTCGGCGCCCTCGTGATGCTGATGACCGGCTTCGGTCTCGGCTGGATCAATATCGCGGCGGACTGGTCCCGCTACCAGCGCCGCGACGCCAAGGGTTCGGCGATTGTCTTCTGGAATACCTTCGGCGGCGCGATCGCCCCGACGCTCCTCGTGATCTTCGGGTTGCTGCTCGCCGGCTCGGACGATGCTGTCAAGGAGGGCATTGCCGCCGACCCGATCGGCGCCCTGGCCCAGGTGCTGCCGACCTGGTTCCTCGTGCCCTTCCTCATCGCCGTCATCTTGTCCCTGGTTTCCGGCGCCGTCCTCGGCATCTACTCCTCCGGGCTGACCCTGCTCTCCCTGGGCGTGCGCATTCCGCGGCCGATGGCGGCCCTGGTCGATGGCGTCATTTTGACCCTCGGCACCATCTGGGTCGTCTTCTTCGCCAAGAACTTCCTGGGCCCGTTCCAGTCCTTCCTCATCACCCTCGGCGTGCCCCTCGCCGCCTGGGCGGGCATCATGATCGCCGACATCGCGCTGCGCAAGCGCGACTATGACGACGATTCGCTCTTCACCACAACGGGTCGTTATGGCGCCGTGGACTGGGTCTCGATCGGGACGATGATCGTCATGTCCGTCATCGGCTGGGGCCTGGTGGTCAACAACTTCGCTGCCGACGCCAGCTGGAACAACTGGCAGGGCTTCCTGCTCGAGCCGCTGAACCTCGGCACCTGGAATGCCACCGACGGCTACTGGGAGGGCAACTGGCCCTATGCCAACCTCGGCGTGCTGCTCGCCCTGGTCGGCTCCTTCCTGATCACCTTCCTGGCCCGGCGCGGCAAGGTCGCGAACCAGGAAATGGCGCGCGGCACGGCGACCTACTCCGACCGCGCATGACGAGCGCCCCGCTCGGCACCGACGACTGGCTGGTCATCATTGACCCGCAGGCGATCTTCGCCGATCCGACGACGAGCGCCTGGGGGTCGCCGATGTTCGCCGGCGCGCTGCCGGATATGGTCGCCCTCGCGGCGGCATACGGCCCGGAACGCACGGTGATCACCCGCTTCGTCGCTGAGCCTGGCCTCGGCGGATCGTGGGGCTCCTACTACGACGACTGGCCGTTCGCCCTGGTCCCCGACACCGATCCGTTGTATGCCGTGGTGCCCGCCCTCGACGGCCTCGCCGGGCATGTGGTCACGGAGCCGCGATTCGGCAAGTGGTCCGATCGACTGCGGGCCGTCCTCGGGGAGCAGCCCCGCGTCACGCTCGCCGGGGTGTCGACGGACTGCTGCGTGATCGCCACCGCTCTGCCTGCCGCGGACGCGGGCGCGACGATCCGCATCGCCGCCGCGGCCTGTGCCGGCTCAACCCCAGAAAATCACCAGCGGGCCCTGGACGCGATGGCGCTCTTCGGCCCCCAGATCGTCATCGGATAGGCCCGCGCGGTGACGGCGCACCCCGATCTGATCCGGCAGGAGCGCGCCCGGCCCTCCGCCGCCGCCGACCGGATGTCGAATCTGCTCGATCCGGGCGTCGTCGTCGCCGCCTTGGTCCTCGCGGTCGCGCGTGCCGCCAGCCCGGGCTGGCTTCCCGCTCTCGGCTGGTCGGCGCTCATCGTCACCTTCGCCGTGCTGCTGCCGTATACCGCCCTCGCCCTCCTCGTGCGCACCGGCCGGGTCGCGGATCGGCACGTCATCCGGCGCGATGAGCGGCATCTTCCAGCCCTTATTGCGCTGGTCAGCGTCATGGTGGGCACCCTGGTGTTGACCGCGCTGAACGCACCACGCGACCTGCTGGCGCTGGTGTGGGCGCTCGTCGCGGGCGTGGCCACGCTCGGGCTGGTGACGACGATGAGCAAGGCCTCACTGCATACAGCCGTGATCGCGGGCGCGGTGACGATCCTGACGATCCGGCTCGGGGCGGGGGCCTTGCTGCTCAGCCCCCTGGTCGCGCTGGTGGGTTGGGCGCGGTGGCGGGCGGGACGGCATACGGGCTGGCAGGTGGCGCTTGGTGCGGCCCTCGGCGCGGCGAGCGCGGGGCTGACCTTCGCGGGCTTGCGGTGAGGCGTCGCGCGCTCGCGGGCGCCCTGATCCTGGCCCTCGCCGGGCCGGCCGGATGCTCGCGCGGGGAGCGCTTCGATGATGTCTTCTCGCCCGTCGACGTGCGGCTCCCCGGGCCGGTCACGGCGATGGCCGCCCTCGGTCACGAGGCCCTGCTCGGGACCTATGACGTATCCGCTCGCCCTCGTGCGGGGCTGTTCCGAGTCTCATCGACCGACGATCTGGTGCCCCTCGACATCACGGCCAGCTCGCCCTATGCCTTTGAGGGGCGCTTCCGCTATCTCGCGACGGATGGCAACGAGGTCACCGGCCTGACCGGTATCTCGGGCGGCGCGCACGGCAATGTCCGGTGGGCGGTATGGCGCGGCGCTGGCCCGGTGCTCGAGCAGCCGCAGACGTTCGAGACCTTCGGAGGGATTGATGCGGGAGCGTTGACCGGGGTGGCCTATGACGCGACCGGGCCGCTGCTGGTCGGCAGTTGGAAGTCGGCCGTGACGGGGCTGGACGCCGCGATCTGGCGCCCGGAGGGCACGCGGTGGGTGCGGGCCGAGTCCGCGGGCACCGCGTTGGCCAACCGCGCCGACCGGCTGGTGCAGATCAGCGCGGCGGCCACCGCGCCGGGAGGGCGCGCCCTGCTCGCCGGGGCGGCCACCGATCTACAGCAGGGGGTGCGGGTGGCTCCGCTCGCCTGGGTCGAGCGGGATGGTCAGTGGCACGCCCAAGAATTGCCCACCCTTCTGGCTGCTGAGAGCGCCAACGGGGTGAGCACCGGTGTCGAGGCGGCCTCCTGTGGACCTGTATGGTGCGTGCTCGCCGGGCGCGATCACGGTGAATTGCGGGCCTGGCTCGGCCGGTTCAGCGCGGACGGGACCTTCACGGTCGACACTGTGCGCGCGCCGGTCCGCGGATCGGCCCAGGCGGGCGACACGATGACCTCGCTGGTGCCGGACCAGGCCGAATGGGTCGGCACCGGTGTCAGCGCGGCCTATGCCTGGCTGGCCCTCGCGGACGGCAGCGGTGCAGGGACGGTATGGCGCTGGCCGCTCCCGCGCAGCACGGCGGGCACCGACGGCGGAATGCTGGAACTCGAGGTGCCGGGCAGCCCGACCGCGGTGGCGGTCGCGGGGGATCGGGTATGGCTGGCCGGGACGGCCAAGGAACGCGTGGCCCTCTGGTCCGCGCGCGGCTGATCTAGGCGTTGTCAGGTGGCGTAGTTGCCGAGGATCTGCACCGAGCCGCCATGGACGCCCTTGGAGCCGCGCACGACCTCGACGCCCTCCTCGATCGGCGCAGCCTGCGCGGCGTGGATTTCGCCCATCACCCAGGCCGGGATTCCCGCGTCGGCGAGCAGCGCAGCCGCCCGGTCAGCGGCCGACTCGGGCAGCACCGCGACGAAGCCCACGCCCATGTTGAGCGTGCGCTCAAGGTCGAGAGGCGGGACCTTGCCGAGTGCCCCGATGGTCGTGAAAACCGCTGGCGGCGACCAGCTTTCGCGGTGGACCCGGGCATGCACGCCGGGGGGCAGCACGCGGGCGAGGTTGGCCGCGAGGCCACCGCCGGTGACATGCGAGAGCGCGTGTACGCCGCCCGCCTCCCGCACCTGCGGATCCCGGATCAGCGTGAGCAGGTCCGCGGCATACACCCTGGTCGGGGTGAGCAGCTCATCCCCCAGCGTCTGTCCGAAGTCCTCGACCTGCCGATCGAGCGCCCAGCCCGCGGCGGCGATGACCCGCCGCACGAGGGAGTAGCCATTGGAATGCAGGCCCGACGCGGCCAGGCCGAGGACGAGATCGCCCGGGGCGACCCGGTGCGGGCCGAGGATGTCGGCGTGCTCGACGACCCCGGTGGCGGCGCCGGCGACGTCATACTCATGCTCCCCTAGCAGGCCGGGGTGCTCTGCGGTCTCCCCGCCGACGAGGGCGGTGCCGGCCTGTTCGCAGGCCGCGGCGATGCCGGAGACGATGGCGGCGATTCGCTCCGGGACGACCTTGCCGCAGGCAATGTAGTCGGTCATGAAAAGCGGTTCGGCGCCGCACACGACGATGTCGTCGACGACCATGCCGACCAGGTCGAAGCCGATCGTGTCGTGTCGGTCGAGGGCCTGGGCGATGGCGACCTTGGTGCCAACCCCATCGGTCGAGGTCGCGAGGATCGGGCGGTCCATTCGTGCAAGGGTGGAGGCGTCGAACAGGCCGGCGAAGCCGCCGAGCCCTCCCAGCACCTCCGGGCGGGTGGCCCGCGCGACGGCGGACTTCATCAGTTCCACGGCCTTGTCACCGGCCTCCACGTCGACCCCGGCGGCGGCATAGGTGATCGGCGCGTCAGTCACAAGCCGACCCTACGCCGTGCTCGCGGGGCGCCGGCTCCGTGTCCGAGTCAGACGACGCCAGAGCCAGGTGGTGGGCACGGCGCGCCCGGTCGCGACATACTCCGCAACGGCCTCGTTGAACAGCGTCTCGTGGAGGAAGGCGTAGCCGCGGGCGGGCGAGGCCAGCAGTAGCTCATCGCCCACCCGCAGCGGGGTGTCCTCGTCTGGAGTTGGCGTGACCTCGCTGCCGCGCTTGTGCGCCAGGGCGACGACCGGGGCGAAGGATTCTCGGTCAGCGGGATTGCGGAGCAATTGGCCGATCGTCATCGGGTCGTGGGCGAGCCAACGGACCAGACCCGGCGCCCCCGCCTCATCGATGCTCAAGCGCCAGCCATTGGGTGACCCCGGCCCGCAGCGGTCGAGCAGATGATCGAGGAAGGCCTGCGACCAGTCCTCGTCTTGCTCACCGCAGAACTCCAGGAACTTCCACATTCGGGGCGTGACGATCCGCGAATAGCACTCGCGCGCAACGAGTTCCGTGGCGAGAAAGATCGAGTCAGGGGCGAAGGCGTCATACAGCGGGGCGCTGGCGGCCTTGCTCTGACGCAGGCACAAGAAGATGCTCGGCGACTGGCGCCGCACTTCCGCGCCGAGCGCGAGGTTGACGGTGTCGTGATCGGCGCCGGCGACGAAGCCGACATAATCCCGGCAGTCGCCGATGCCATCACTCGGGTCGCGGTGGACCACGTCGTATCCGGCGCCGCGCAGGTCCCGCTCGATCTCGGCCTTGAAGGCGCCCTCGGCGCAGACCAGCCAGGTGCCATCTGGCACGGCGTGGGCCGTCTCCGGGACGGGGCTGCCAAGCGGTGACATCAGCCAATGCATGAGTTGCAAGGTGACGGGCCGACGCAGCCCGATAGCGAGATAGGCCCCGAACCGGTCATACGGATTGACCACGGCCGTCGCCCCGAACTCGCGCATGTGCTCAGCGAGTTCGCGATCGCGCGCCCAGGCGATGACGGGCAGTTCCGGGCGAAGGAGGTGCACAGCCTGGACGACCCCGAGATTGGTGAGATCATCCCCGGCGAGTGCGAGCACGCCGACGCAGTGCTTGTGCCCCAGACCGGCCAGGCCGAGCACAGCGGGCGCCGCGGCGTCGCCCTGCACGCCCGGCACCTCGGAGGAGAGTTGCTCGGTGGCGAGCCGGTCGATGCGCAGGCCATCGGAGTCGATGACGACGAAGCGCGATCGGATCAGGTCCAAGGCATTGCCGACCCGATGGCCCGCCCCGCCATAGCCGGCGATGATGTGGAACTTCTCGTTCTGGTGGCGCACCTTGCGCCCGAAGCGCTGGGCGGCGACGGCATCGCGGAAGCCCTCGTCCTGACTGAGCGCGAGAACCATGCCGATGGCATACGCCCAGGCTATGACGGTGGCGTAGATGCATCCGGTCACCCACAGTCGCTGCTGGATGCTGAACGGATAGGGGATCTCGCCGAAGCCGATGGTCGTGGCGGTGTAGCTCATGACGTAGAAGGCTTCGAAGACGCCGATGCGGGCGGGATTGCCGTCCGCGTCCGTGCCGGGCATGGCGGCCAGGCCGAAGACGCTGACCGTGAAGACCCCGACGAGGACGACCAGGGGCACCCGCATCCGGCGCAGCAGCAAGAAGATCGCATCAGATCCGGGTGCGGCCGAGGGGATGGCGACGTGGTTTTGCCGTAGGTCGGTCGAGCGCCGCCGGCGCGGACGGACCAGGAGCAGCGGGTTGACCACGGCGGGCTTCAGCGGCGGTGGTAGGTGATCGTCTCGGCCACGAGCAGGACGATGGAGACGACATTGGCCATCAGCGCGCCACCGGAGATGGAGACCACCGCGCTCATCTCGGCGCCACTGACGACGCCATCGGCATCGGCGAGCAGCCAGGTCACGGTTGCGGCGAGGAGTTGGATGGCGGCGACCAAGCTCGTGGCGAGATGGAGTGCGCCGATCTGCGTGCGGTCCCCGAACTTCAAGATGACCGCGATGATATTGACGACGACCGCCGCGAAGAGTTCGTACTTGTTGTGAACGTTCGGGTCGGTCAACTCGCCGATGAAGTACCCGAAGTTCAAGGTCGCCGCGAGGACGACGAAGAAGCCGAAGACGACCTTCTCAAGACTCACAGAGCCGAAACTACCGCCTCGGCCCCGCTTGCGTTGTGGGCCGGAGCTCTTGGTTGCTCAGTCGAGCGGCCTGAGGTCCATCGGCAGTTGCATCTCGAGCAGGCCCTTGCCGAGCTTGTCCTCCGAGGGCAACGGAATCGGGTAGGTGCCGGTGAAGCAAGCGCTGCACAGCTGATCGGGCTGCTGGTTCGTGGCCGCTACCATGCCGGCCTCGCTGATATAGCCGAGGCTGTCGGCGCCGATCGACCGGCAGACATCATCGACCCCGATGCCCGTCGCGATCAGCTCGGCACGGGTCGCGAAGTCGATGCCGTAGAAGCACGGCCAGCGCACCGGCGGCGAGGAGATGCGCACGTGCACTTCGGCTGCACCGGCCTCGCGCAACATGCGGACGAGCGCGCGCTGGGTGTTGCCGCGCACGATCGAGTCGTCGACGACGACCAGCCGCTTGCCGTGGATAACGTCCTTCAGCGGGTTGAGCTTGAGCCGGATACCGAGCTGGCGAATCGTCTGGTTCGGCGAGATGAAGGTCCGCCCGACATACGCATTCTTGACCAGGCCCTGGCCGTAGGGGATCCCGGACTCTTGCGCGTAGCCGATGGCCGCGGGCGTGCCCGACTCGGGGGTGGGTATGACGAGGTCCGCCTCGACCGGATGCTCACGGGCCAGCGTGCGGCCCATTTGCACTCGTGCTTCGTGCACGACGCGGCCGCGGATCGTGGTGTCCGGCCGGGCGAGATAGACGTACTCGAAGACGCAACCCTTGGGCTCCGGAATCGCCCACTTGCTCGAGCGCAGGCCGTCCTCGTCGATGGCGATCAGCTCACCGGGCTCGACCTCACGAATCAGGGAGGCGCCGACGATGTCCAGGGCGGCGGTCTCGGAGGCGACCACCCACCCGCGCTCGACTCGACCCAGGACCAGGGGACGGATCCCCTGCGGGTCGCGGGCGGCATACAACGTGTGCTCGTCCATGAACACGAAGCTGAATGCGCCGCGCAGCCGGGGCAGCAGCTCCAGCGCGCGCTCCTCGATGCTGCGGGACGGGTCGTCGACAAGGAGCGCTGTGACGAGGGCGGTGTCGGTCGTGTTGCCGCGACGCAACTCCCCGGCGTGCACATCGAATCCCGCGTCGGCGCGTTCCATGACCAGCTCGCGCAGTTCCGCGGAGTTGATCAGGTTGCCATTGTGGGCGAGGGCGACGGTGAAGCCGCTATGGCCGCCGAGCGTCGGCTGTGCGTTCTCCCAGGTCGAGCCGCCGGTCGTGGAGTAGCGGCAGTGCCCGACGGCGATATGTCCGACCAGCCCGGACAGCGAGCGCTCGTCGAAGACCTGCGAGACCAGGCCCATGTCCTTGTAAACCAGCAGGCGGCGGCCGTCGGAGGCGGCGATGCCGGCCGATTCCTGGCCGCGGTGCTGCAGGGCATAGAGACCGAAGTAGGTCAGCTTGGCAACATCCTCGCCCGGCGCCCAGATCCCGAACACCCCGCACGCATCCTGCGGGCCGCGCTCCCCGGGCAGTAGGTCGTGGGTGAGCTGGCCGTCTCCTCCTGGCACGGCCTTAGTCTCCCACAGCGTCGGACGGGTACAGCGTCCTCGTCGCGGAGCCCTCAAATCGCGGCCGAGCACAGCTATACCTGCGCTCGGCTGGCATTTGAGCGCTCCAGAGACACATCCGCTCACGGCCACGAGCTCAGCGCTCCGCTGCGCGGGGGGCGGGGGCCTCGCGCCGCGGCGCCCGGCCCCACTCGAGCGCAGTCCTCGCGGCGGAGCCCTCAAATCGCGGCCGAGCACAGCTATACCTGCGCTCGGCTGGCATTTGAGCGCTCCGGCGCGAAACTGCGTGCCAAAGCGAGGACCCCGTCTGCTGGAGCAGACGGGGTCCTCGTGCACCTAGGGCGCGTCCGGTGCCACCCGACAGGGTCGGGGGGGGCTGCGGGATCAATCCTTGTTGCGATCCCAGCGGGTGAACCCAGCGGCCACCGCGCTCTCCTCATCGAAGAACCAGACCTCGGCGCGAGTGCGCTTGAACCACGGGCTCTCGGGCGTGTGGAAGAGCATGCTGTCCTCGTTGCCCTTGATCGTCCAGCCGTCCGGACCCTTGCCGCGCGGGCCGGCCTTGACCGAACCGCGGCCGTATGGCCCCTCGTCGACCTCGCTCAGCGGGACAGGTGCCGGTGCCGCCGGTTCTGCGGTGGGGCCCGCTGCCGGGACCTCCATTTCTTCGGCTGCGGCACCGGGGAGTTCGAGCCCGGCCAAAGTGGCCGGCTCGGTGTCCACGAGCGCGCTAGCTCGCGTGGCCGGGGCGTGAATTGAGCCCATATCCAGCAGGTCGTCGGGGGATTCCAGATCGGACGTGGTCGAGTCCGGCGCCGCGGATTCGATTGCGGTGTCCGTCGCGACGGTCTCGACCTCGAGGGTCTGCGCTTCGTCGGGCTCAACATCGCTCGTCGCGTCTTCTGACGTGTCGACGTCGGTCGCCGCCGGGGTGCCAGTCACCGGGGTGTCGGCAGACGGACTTGGACGCCGCGTCTTCCAGTTCCAGGGCGAGAAGCCTGCGGCGGCAGCCGTGGCCTCATCGATGAACCAGACCTCCGCGATCGTCCGCTCGAAGTGCGGCGACTCGGTGGTGTGATAGAGCATCGAGTCTTCGTTGCCCTTGACCGACCAGCCTTGCGGCCCGGACCCATCCGACGCCGGCACCGCCGAGCCCGCGCCATAGGAGGCTAGCGAGAAGGCGACGTGCGGGGCCGCGCCCGCCTCAACGACCGACTCGGTCTCCGGCTCCGGCTCCAAACCGGCGATCGGCTCCGGCTCGGGTTCAGCCTGCGGCTCAGTCTGCAGTTCGGGCTCCGGCTCCGGCTCCGGCTCGCCGACCGGCTCGGGCTCGGGTTCGGGCTCCGCGACCGGCTCGGGCTCGGGTTCGGGCTCCGGCTCGGGTTCGGGCTCCGCGACCGGCTCGGGCTCGGGTTCGGGCTCCGCGTCCGGCTCGGGCTCGGGCTCGGGCTCCGGCTCGGGCTCGGGCTCGGGCTCGGGCTCGACAACCGGCTCGGGTTCAGCCAGCGGCTCAGCCTCCGGTTCGGGTTCGGGCTCCGGCTCGAGCTCAGCAGCAACCTCATCGAGCGCACCGGCACTCGCGGGCTCGACCTCGGCGAGCGGCTCGGCCGCGGCCCCGGCCGTCTCGGGCCCCGTGTCGTCCGGCGCGTCGCTGTCCACGTCGGCATAGGCGGTCCGTGCATCGGCTTCCGTAGTCGCCTGAACGGTCCCGTCCTCGACGCCCGATTCGGCCACCAACTCGGACTCGCCTGGGGCGGCCGAGGCCGGCTCGCCCTCGGCGGTTTCGGAGGCGAGGTCGTTCGTGGCATCAATGTCCAGACCGGCGAAGGCAGCCTGGGCATCGTCAGCCGGGGTCGCCTCGACGCTCCCGTCCTCGGCGCTGGGCTGAACCTCGTCCCCACTCGCAACGGCGGCCGCCTCAGACGGAGCCGATCGGGTGCGCCATTTCCAGGCCGCGAAGCCGGCGGCTGCTGCCGTGGCCTCGTCCTCGAACCACACCTCGGCCTTGGTCCAGGCATATGACGGACTCTCTGGGGTGTGGAAAAGCATCGAGTCCTCGTTGCCTTTGACCTCCCAGCCCTCCGGACCGGATCCGTCGCGAGCAGGCAGGACTGATCCCGCGCCATAGGCGGCAGCGGCAAAGCCGGCTAGGCCAAGACCCGCAGCGACGCCCGAGTCCAGTTCCTCATCAGCGGCCTCTGACGCTGCTTCTTGGGCATCGACGTCCAGTCCCGCGGCATCGGCACCGGCCAGTTCTGGCTCTGGGTTATCGGACGGTTCCACCACGTCGGCGGCAGGCAGGTGGTCGAGCTCTTCCTCAACGGCTGCTTCTGCCGCGTCACCGTCGACCTGGGTGGAGTCCAAGTCGAGCTCGGCGTCAACGGCCGACGCACTGGCATCGAGGTCGACGCCGGCGTCCACGGTTTCGGACTCGACCTCGGTTTCCTGGGCAATCGCCGGGGTGCTTTCGTAGTCCGGCAGCTCAGTGGACGGATCGTCGACCTCAGCGATCACTGGAGTGTCGTAGTCCAACAGCCCGGCCTGGCTGGTGACAGTTTGGTCGTCGGTCGTTTGGTCTAGGGCGCCAAGGTCGAGGCCAGAGTCGGCGTCCACATCGGCATCCGTCGCACCGACGGCCACGACCGGTGCATAACTTGGACCGGTGATGGCCGGGGCGTCAGCCGAATCGAGGTCGACGCCCGCGTGCCGACCGACGGAGTCCTCTGCAGCGTCCGCATCGAGCGCTGGCCCATCGATATCCACGGCAGGAGCCGCAACGTCGACCGCAGGGGCATCCGCGTCGATGCCGGCATCCGGCACGTCCAGATCGATCCCAGCATCCGGCGCGTCGAAGTCGACGGCTGGCGCCGCAACATCCTCCGCCGGAGCATCCAGGTCAATACCGGCATCCGGCGCGTCCAGATCGATCCCAGCATCCGGAGCACCCAAGTCGACGGCTGGCGCCGCAACATCCTCCGCCGGAGCATCCAGATCGATCCCAGCGTCCGGAGCACCCAAGTCGACGGCTGGCGCCGCAACATCCGCCGCCGGAGCATCCAGGTCAATGCCAGCATCCGGCACGTCCAGATCGATCCCCGCACCCGGCGCGTCGAGATCAACGGCCGGCGCCGCAACATCCGCCGCCGGAGCATCCAGGTCAATGCCAGCATCCGGCGCGTCCAGATCGATCCCCGCATCCGGAGCGTCCAAGTCGACGGCTGGCGCCGCAACATCCGCCGCCGGGGCATCCAGGTCAATGCCAGCATCCGGCACGTCCAGATCGATCCCCGCACCCGGCGCGTCGAGATCAACGGCCGGCGCCGCAACATCCGCAGCCGGGGCATCCAAATCGATCCCCGCGTCCGGCGCGTCCAGATCGATCCCCGCACCCGGCGCGTCGAGATCCACGGCTGGCGCCGCAACATCCGCCGCCGGGGCATCCAGGTCAATGCCAGCATCCGGAGCGTCGAGGTCAGCGGCCGGGACCGCGATGTCGGCGGCGGGCGTGTCCAGGTCGATACCGCCGCCTGCGGCGTCGAGGTCCACCGCGGGGACATCGAGATCGACGACCGGAGCGTCGAGATCCAAACCACCATCCAGATCGATGCCCTCCTCCGGGGCATCCAGATCTACGGCCGGGGAGGCAATGTCGGCAGCGGGAGCATCCAGATCGATCCCCGCGTCCGGAGCATCCAAGTCCACGTCCGGCGCATCCAGGTCGACGCCCCCGTCCAGGTCGATATCCGCGGCTGGGCCGTCGAGGTCGACGGCAGGGTGCTCGCGAACAACAGTCTTGTCCAGGTCCACCGCCGGCAGGGCAGGCTCGAGGTCCACAGCGGTATCGGCCGCCGCGAGATCGAGGTCCGCCTCGGCATACTCGGCATCCACATCGTCGTCGTCCAAGACCGCGGCAGCGCCGACCGCGCTCGCCGCAGCAGCACCGGCGGCCAGGCCGCCCTCACGGGAGCGGATCGGCACTTCCTGGATGATGCGCACCTCGCGGGTGGCGCGGCGCACCATATAAATCCAGGTCAGCAGGGCGCCCAGCACAAATGCCAGGGCAAAGAGCCACCACTTCATCACAGGTCTCCGATCGCACGAGTTTCGGGAACGTCGGCGAAGGCCTCGTTCTCATTGGTGGGGCCGACGGACATCCGCGCGACGAGATAGGCGACGAGGGCTCCGAGGGCGAAGGCCAGGAGATACCACAGCCAGGCAGTAACGAATTCCATGAGTTCCTCAGTTCACCGTGATCTCGACGCGACGGTTGGCGGCGATACCCGCCGGAGTGGAGTTGGAGGCGATCGGGTCCGCTTCGCCCTTGCCGACGGCCGTGACCTGGGTGTCCGCGACGCCATTGCTCACGAGCACCTTGCGCACCGACTGTGCGCGCTGTTCGCTGAGCCGCTTGTTCTCGGCATCAGAGCCCGAGGAGTCGGTATAACCCGTCACCGTCAGCCGGGCATCGGCGCACTTCGAGGCCATGGCGGCGACTCTCTTGAGAACGGCAACGGAGTCGTCATTGGGGTCGGTGCCGTACTTGACGAAGGTGATTTTGGTGTCGGCGAGCGCGACCTTGATCGAGTCGCCGAGGTTCGCGCAGGCGGCGGCTGCATCCGTGCCGACGGTGATGCCATTGCTCACGGACGCGCCCGGCCAGGCCGCGGCGAGCGCGTCGGCCACCTTGGTTTTGGCATCCTCGGCGGCGACCGTTCCGGTTGCCACCAGGGACTTCAGGTCCCAGGCGAGGCCGAAGTCGCCGGCATCCTTCAAGGCGGCAAGCGCGCTCCCGACGGCAGCGGGCGCCGGCCCCGCCGCACTCGCGGCCACGGTGACCTTGTCCACGACCGTGGAAACGCCGAGGGCGGACTTCACGGAGTCGATCAGCGCGGTCTTGGCCGCCTCGTCTGGCACATCGGCGCGGACGGTGACGGCATCACCGGCGCGGGTAATGGCGAAAGCGCTGCTGGCGACCGTGCCGTCGCCCGTGGCCGGCGAGCCCGAGGACGACGAGGAACTCGAATCGCTCGAGCTGGACGTCGATGAGCTGCCGGAGGTTTGCCCCGCGCTGGACGTCGTGGAGGTCGGGGAGGTCTTGCCTGCCGATCCGGAGTTCGCGGTCGTGCCAGAGCCGCCGAACGCCAGACCCGCGGCGGCTAAGACAGCCGGCACCCCGAGGAGCGCGCCCCACCACCAGCCACCGGGATTGCGCCGGTAGCGACGCGTCTCCTCCGCCCAGGTCGCGACGCGCTCATGGCCGACGATGCGGCCTTCGCCGTCGCCTTCCCAGACCTCGTCGCCGTCCTCGCGATATTCGCCGGACCCGTCGTATGCCATTGCCACTCCGTTCGCTAGAAGCGTCTGCCGCGCCTCGCGAGCACCAAGATACGGTGCCGGACCGACAGCGCGCTGGACGAGCGGGAGGCGGGGGGACCGGCATACATCACGCGCGCGCAGCGCGAGAGCCCATAAGAGTCGGCGGAGCCGACCCGGGGTATGTCAGCGGCGCCCGCCGGCAACCAAGGCCGCCACCGCGGCACCCCCCAGCGCGCCGACCAGGAGGCCGAGGATTGCGAGATAACCCAGAGCCGTTTGGCTGTCATACAGGCCGTTGTCGTCGTTCAGCAGGTAGATGGCCGAGCCGACCAGAAAGCCCACGAGCGCGCCGGTGACGATGAAGGTCGCCACCCGCGGTTCCCGACGAACCACTGCTTTGCGGGTCATCGACGGCCGCCCTTTCGCAGATTTTCGGACCGACCCGATGCGGTTGTCGGTCCCTGGTCCTAGTGTGTCACTGGCCATGGACGACCAGGGAGAGGACCAGGCTATGACCCTTTCAACCACTACCCGCCGACGGCTCGTGGGGAGCGCCGCGACGGGATCAGCCGTCGCGATGCTCTTGGCGACAGCCGCCAATGCCGCCCCAACGCCTGGCGCGGGCGGGATCGGCGACCCCTACTACCCCGCCTATGGCAATGGCGGTTACAACGTCTCCAACTACAACCTGTTCGTTGACTATGTCCCGACCTCCGGCCGGATTACCGGCACGGCGATTATCACGGCCAAGGCGACCCAGGACCTGTCGTCCTTCAACCTCGATCTGATGCTCGACGCCAAGACCGTGACGGTCAACGGCAAGCCCGCCGAGTTCGCCAAGCCGGACCCCCACGAACTCGTCGTCAAGCCGACGCTGCCGCTGACGAATGGCTCGACGATGGTCGTCAAGGTGACCTACACCGGCATCCCGAGCCGACTCAGCTACAACGGCGTGAGCCCATGGATCGGCAGTGGCTCCGAAGCGATCGCGCTCGGCGAGCCCGAGATCGCCGCGTGGTGGTTCCCCAGCAACGACCACCCGCGTGACAAGGCGACCTACCAGATGAGTTTCTCGGTGCCCAAGGGCCTGGAAGCGATCGGTGCCGGGGATTTCGTGGGCAAGACCAGCGGGACCACCAAGGACGTCTGGAAGTGGTCCTCGTCCCAGCCGATGGCGACCTATCTCGCCTTCATGGCCGTCGGGCAGTTCGATGTGCTGACGGGCACGATGAACCAACGGCCGTACACCACGGCGATCACCACGACGCGCTCGGACTCGGCGATCACCCGCGCGAAGGCCGATGTGCTGCGCACGCCCGAGGTCATCAACTGGGGCGCCTCACAGTTCGGTCCGTATGCCTTCAAGCAGGTCGGCGGCGTCATCGCCAACCAGAGTTTCGGCTTCGCCCTGGAAACTCAGCAGCGGCCCGTCTACACCCCCGACTTCTGGGAGGGCGGCACGAATATGTATGTCGTCGTCCACGAGAACGCCCACCAGTGGTTCGGCGACTCGGTGAGCATCCGCAACTGGCGCGACATCTGGCTCAACGAGGGCTTCGCCACCTATGCCGAGTTCCTGTGGTCGGACAAGAAGGGTGAGGGCACGACCAACCAGCTCCTAGAGGAGTATTACGGGGCTTTCGGCGGCGACCCCACCTTCTGGAAGGTCCCGATCTCCAATCCCGGCGCCAAGAATGAATTCAATGGCGCGGTTTATCTGCGCGGCGGGATGGCTCTCGCAGCCTTGCGCAATGTCATCGGTGAGGCGGACATGACCAAGCTGCTCAAGGCGTGGACTGCGGCCAAGAAGGGCGGCAATGCCAGCATTCCGGAGTTCACCGCCATGGCCGAGCGGATCTCCGGCAAGGAGCTAAGCCCGTTCTTCTACAACTGGCTGACCGCCCGCACCAAGCCGGCCAAGACCGCCGAGAACGGCTTCCTGCCGGCCCGCTTCGACGGCATCCGTCCGGCATCGGCCGACATCATTGCGCGCAACGCGATGATGCGCGGGGCGCGGTGAGCGAACTGCCGCAGAGCCGGGTCCCCGACCCGATGGATGCCCCACCGGTCCGGTGGGGCATCCTCGGGACCGGTCTGATTGCCGGGGCCATGGCGTATGCCGTGCGCTCCGGCACCCGGTCCACTCTCGCCGTCGTGGGGTCGAGAAACGCCGAATCCGCGGCCCGCTTCGCGACCGAGCATGGGGTGGCCCGCAGCGTGGGCAGCTATGCAGAGTTGGTGGCGGCACAGGACGTGGACATTGTCTACGTCGCCAGCCCGCACTCGGCGCACCTCGAGCACGCTTTGCTCGCATTGGAGGCTGGCAAGCCGGTGCTGGTCGAGAAGGCCTTCACCCGCAACGCGGACGAAGCCTCGCGGCTCCTCGGCGCCGCACGGGCTGCCGGCCTGTTCTGTATGGAGGCGATGTGGGCCCGCTTCCTGCCGCACTATGACGTCGTTCGCCAGCTTGTCGAAGGCGGGCATCTCGGCACGGTACACACTGTCTTTGCCGATCACGGCCAGCGGCTGTGGCCGGGCGGTCCCCAGCGACTGTCCGATCCAGCGCTCGCTGGCGGGGCGCTGCTCGATCTCGGCATCTATCCGGCGTCCTTCGCGCAGATGGTGCTCGGCGACCTGAGCGACGTCCAGGCCATCGGGACGTTGACCCCGGAGGGCGTCGATGCGACGGTGAGCATCGTGGCCCGGGGCGGTGACGGGGGCGCCCAGGCGATCCTCAACGCCACCATGGCTGCCAAGACCCCGACCACCGCCTGCGTGGCAGGCGATCAGGCCAGGATCGAGATCGACGGCGACTTCTATATGCCGAACAAGGTTCGCCTGGTCAGTCCCGACGGTGCGGTGCTGGGGACCTGGGGTTACGACCTCGGGAGTCGCCATGTGGGGCTGCGGTATGAAGCCGCCGAGGCGGCCCGTCGGCTCTCGGCTGGCGAGCTAGAGAGCCCAATCATGCCCTGGCGCGACACCTTGTCGATCATGCGCACGCTCGATGAGGTCCGGGCTCAGATCGGTGTCGCCTATCCGGGCGAATAGCCGGGGGGCGCCCATTGCAAGGCGCTCATTGCAGGGGGAGGTATTCCGAGAGATCGGCACGCGTGCCGCTCCAGCGCACCTTGCCGTCCTCCACGGCGTCCTGCCAGGTCAGGGCTCCGACGGCCAAGTCCAGCCAGGTCGACGCATCGGCTTCGACGACATTGGGCGGCGTGCCGCGCCGGTGGACGGGGCCGTCGATGCACTGCACCGCCCCAAAGGGCGGAACGCGCACCTCGACGCTGCGTCCGGGATGGCGTTGCGCGAGCTCTTCGAGCGTATAGCGCACCGCCAGAGCCAGGTCGTCGCGCTCCATATCCGTCTCCGTCGCCGCAGCCTTGACCCGCTGCACAGCCGCCTGGCCGTCTGCGGGACGGATCCGACGACGAGGAGGCATGTGCACATCTTCCCAGTCATCACGGAAGGGCTCGGCCTGCCCGCCTGCCGGGAGGGTGGCCGATGCCAGCCACCTTCCCGGTCGCGCGGGCGAGCGTCAGCGAGGATCCTCAGCGCAAGGCGGCCCGCTGGCGGACGTCATACGCAGCGTCGGCGGCGTCGATGCTCGCGCGCGAGGACAAGTCCACCCCGGCGCGGGCGGCAGCGGCCTTCGCGGCAGGGGTGCTCAGGTCCGGTGCAACAAACGACTTGGGCTGGATGCGGCGGTCGGCGGCGGCATACGCACTCTGCTCGCGAGCGAGCCGATCGGCGGAGGCGGCCGCGGTCGCCTTGAGGCCGGCGGACATCCGCAGCGCCGAGCCAGTGACATAGGGACTGACGGTCGGCAGATAACCGTAGGCGTGGCCGTCAACCTTGGGGTGGTAGGACTCCGAAATCGGGTTCGACAGCCCATTGATCCACTCCGGGCTGTCGCAGACAGCATGGCCGACGAACCGGGAGGTGGGATTGGCGAAGGAGAAGCCTCGAGCCGCCGCCGCGCTGGCGAGCTTGCTGTTAAGCAGATCGGCGGTCGCGTTCAGGCGCGACTCCTCGGTCGGCGAGAACCACGTGAAGGCGTTGCAGTCCTCGCCATTGAAGATTCGCGGATAGCCGACGACGGTGACCTTCGCCTGCGGCGAGCGGGCGCGGATGCTGGCATACAGCGTGTTCAGGGCACTGGGCAGGGTGTTGTTGATGTAGGCATTTGCTTTATCGATCGCGCCATAACAGTTGCTCATCCACGAGGGTAGCGCGCAGGTCGTCAGCACACTGGCGAAGCCCGCGTCATTGCCGCCGACCGAGATCGTGACATAGGCCGTGGAGCTGGTCAGGGCCGATAGTTGGGTATTCGTGACGTCCGGGATTTTGGCGCCGGAGCAGGCCCGGAAGTTCAGGCTGTAGCCGGAGGCGCTGGCAATCAGGCTCGGGTAGGCATAGACCGAGCGCTGGCACGACGTTCCGTCATTGAGGTAGCTGCGGGTACCGGTCCCGGAGGAGTAGCTATCGCCGAGGGCGACATACGAGGAGCCGGCGGCCTGGGCTGGGAGGGCGATGGCGGCGATCAGCGTCGTCGCGCCGGCGGTCGCGAGGGCAAGGAGGGCGGGGCGGGGGGTGGTCATGCGACAGCAGGCTAGGCCCACGCCGGGAGTAGCGGGGGATTTTCGGCATACGCATTCGAGCCCTGACCCGGCCCGAGACCTACGGAAAACGGCCTCAGAACGACGTGCCCGTGAGTCGCTCGAATGCCTCGACATAGCGGTTGCGCGTCTGGTCGACGACCTGCACGGGCAGCGGTGGCGGTGCTTCGCCGGAGAGCTTGTCCCATCCGCTCTCGTGGGTGAGCCAGTCGCGGACATACTGCTTGTCGAAGGACGCCTGCGGACGCCCCGGCTGCCACTGGTCGGCGGGCCAGAAGCGCGAGGAGTCGGGGGTCAGCACCTCGTCCGCGAGCATGATCTCGCCATCCGCGTCGAGGCCGAATTCGACCTTCGTGTCCGCCAGCAAGATGCCGCGCTCGGCAGCGATCTCGTTGCCGCGCAACAGGATCGCGATCGTGAGGTCACGCGCCTGGGCGGCGCGTTCGACGCCGAGATCGTGCACCACTCGCGAGAACGGGATCGGCTCGTCGTGCTCGCCCTGCGGCGCCTTGGTCGAGGGCGTGAAGATCGGCTCGGGCAGCTTGGAGCCGTCGACGAGCCCGTCGGGGAGAGGTATGCCGCTGACGGCGCCGGTGGCGAGATACTCCCCCAACCCACCACCGGTTAGATAGGCCCGAGCGACGCATTCGACGGGCAGCATGTCCAGCCGCCGGACCAGGATTGCCCGCCCGGCGACGGCGTCCGGCACGTCCGTCGACAACACATGATTCGGGAGCAGATCGGCCAGTTGGTCGAACCACCACAGCGACAGTTGCGTCAGCACCCGTCCCTTGTCGGGGATCGGCGTCGTCAGGATGAAGTCGTATGCGGAGATGCGATCTGAGGCGACCAGCAGCAGGCGGTCGGGATCGACTTCACCGTCGGCAAGCAGCGGAGCGTAGAGATCGCGCACCTTGCCGGAGTAGACAGGCGCGTAGCCGGGAAGCTCGATCATGTTCTCTCCCAATGATCTTCAGCCGGGGACGTGGATGTCGCCATGGGCGGCCGCGAGGGCGATATCGCGCCGGAAGTGGCCGCCCGGCAGGTCAATCTGAGCGATCCTGGAGTAGGCCGCGGCCCGCGCCGCCTGGAGGTCAGAGCCCAGCCCCACGGTGCAGAGGACTCGCCCGCCGGCACTCACGAGGCCATCGCCATCTCGTTTTGTGCCCGCGTGCAGGACGTATGCCGCCCGCTCCCCCAGGTCGCCGGGCTCGTCCGCCCCGGTGATCGGGTCGCCGGTGCGGGGGGTCGCGGGATAGCCGTCGGCGGCGAGGACGACGGTGACCGCGGCGTCGGGGCGCCAGGTCAGCGGAGGCAGGCGGTCGAGGTGGCCGGTGGCTGCGGCATACAGCAGGGTCGAGAGGGGGGTCGCGAGCCGCGCGAGGACCACCTGCGTCTCCGGGTCACCGAACCGGGCATTGAACTCGATGACCCGCGGGCCGCGCGCGGTCAGGGCCAGCCCGACATACAAGACGCCGGCGAACGGCATACCGAGCAGCGCCATCTGGCGAATGGTCGGTTTGGCGACCCGCTCGACAACCTCCTCGACGAGTCCCACTGGTGCCCAGTCGAGCGGCGAATAGGCGCCCATACCACCGGTATTCGGGCCGGTGTCGCCCTCGCCGACCCGCTTGAAATCCTGCGCCGGGGCGAGCGGGATGACATTCTCGCCATCGCTGATGCAGAAGAGGGAGACCTCCGGGCCGTCGAGGAACTCCTCGACGACGATGCGTCCATCGGGTCGCTCGAGGCAGGCGGCGGCGTGGGCAAGGGCGGCATCACGGTCGTCGGTGACGACGACGCCCTTGCCGGCGGCCAGGCCATCGTCCTTGACGACGAAAGGCGCGCCGAAGGCATCAATCGCCTCCGCCACCTCCTCGACGGTGGTGCACACGTGCGACATCGCGGTAGGCACGCCGGCTTCGGCCATGATGCGCTTGGCGAAGGCCTTGCTGCCCTCGAGTTGGGCGGCCCTCGCCGACGGGCCAAAGGTCGCAAAGCCCGCTGCCCGCAGGTCGTCGGCAACGCCCTCGACGAGGGGAGCTTCCGGCCCGATAACGACAAGGTCAGCCGCCTGATCGCGGGCCAGCTCGACGACCGCCTCGCCATCGGTCAGATTGGTCAGGGGTATGCAGTCCGCGAGCCGCGCCATACCCGGGTTCCCCGGCGCCGCGACCACCTTCTCAACGTCCGGATCGGCCGCCAGCGCCCGCACCAAGGCGTGCTCGCGCGCGCCCGACCCCACCACCAGCACCTTCACGCGCGCAAGCCTATGTGCCCATCCGCTAGGTCGCCGCCCCGCCCGCCATCCGGCCGTCGCGCCGGGTCGCCCCAGCCGCCGCGCCGGGTCGCCCCAGCCGCTCCAGGTCACCACACGAGCCGAGCGGGGTTTCTGCTTAGGAGCGGGACGGGGACGCGAGGTACGAGCGGACCCGTCTCCCCATGAGGAGCACAAGACCCGGAGGAAATAGGTACGGCGCGGCGTCTCGGGGAGCAGGGGGGGGGATTCCCCCGAGACGCCGCGCCGTGGGCACGTGGCGCACTGGTTGGGGGGAACCGGCGCTCTGCGTGCGGGTTGACGCGGGATCAACCAATGAAAGTTTTACAAAAACCTACTCAGAAGTAAAGCCCAGTCCTGTGGGTTCCCCGCCGTTGACGGAAACCCGCCAGTTCGAGGAAGATCTCCCCGTGCAGACACGGAGCCCGGAGGGCTGCGCCGACGATGCTCGCTTCCCGATCAGCGAGGAAGAGATCAGCTTCGTCTACATGGGGATTATCGGCCAGGCCAACCCCAGCGTCACCTCCCTCGTCGCCTCAGGCATGGACCGCCAACTCGTCGAGCAGGCTGCGCTCGTGCTGCATACCCGGGGCTTGGTGATCATCGGGCCAGACGGATCGTGGGAGGTCCCGGCCCCGGATATCGCTCTGCCGGCGTGGGCCGCCGACACCGAGCGACGAGCGCGCGCCTGGCGCGCCACGGCCAGCGAGTTGCATCAGGTGTATGCCGCCGCCCGGCAGGTGCAGTCCGCAGACGCCGGCAACCGCGATATCGGCAGCTTGGCGGATATCGCGTCGGCGACGGCGACGATCACGGCCGCCGCCAACAAGGAGATTCTCTGCATCCGCGCGGACTCGCGCCGGACCCGCCAGCTGCTCCTCGACCCATACAACTCGCACAAGGAGCTCTTCCGGAACGCCCGGGGAGAGGCGATCGACATCCGGGCCATCTATGACCACGCGGTGCTCGACACCCCGGGGACCCTCGATGCGCTTCGGGAGCGAATCATCGGTGGTGAGGAGGTCCGGCTGATGGGACCGGTCCATTTCTCAACAGTCATCGTCGACGAATCAGCAGCCGTGGTCGAGTTCAGCAATATTGATCCCAGCGGTCACGGCTCCCTACTCGTCCGCAACAAGGCCTTCGTCACCGCCCTCGTGCGCATCATGAACACCCTCTGGGCCCTCGCCGTGCCGATGGCCACGGAAATGGACCGAGATGCCGGCGGGACGGCGAGTCGCGATGCGGTCATTCTGAAGTTGATGGCCAGCGGCGCGACCGACTCGACGATCACGCGCCGCCTCGGGATCTCCCATCGCACCGTCGAGCGGCGCGTCCGCCACCTGATGGATTCCCTCGGGGCCGAGACGCGCTTCCAGGCGGGCGTCGAGGCCGCGCGCCAGGGGCTCGTGTGAGGTCCTAGACTTTTACGTTCGCAGCTTTCCCCGCCCGATCGAGAGTTCGTCGTGAGCAACCCCTCCCCTGCGTCGACTGCCGATGTGGTCGCCCGGGAAATCACCCATGAGCAAGCGCACGTGGACCGCGTGTATGCCGAGTTGAGCCGCGCCAGTGACCGCGCGAGTCTCGTTGCCGCAGACGGGATGTCGCGCGGCCGCACCGACCGGCGCGGCGACATCCGCGACGAGGAGATCACCGGCCTGTTCGAACGCGATGCGCTGGTCTTCAACGCCGCTCGCCGCCAGGCCACCCTTGATCAGCAATACGAAGGCCTCGTCTTCGGCCGACTCGACATGGTGGATCTTGGCGCCAATCGCGGCACGCCCGCAGCCGACCTGCCCGACGAGTGGTGGCTCGACGCGGATCGGGAAGTGCGCTATATCGGCCGTCTCGGCGTGCGCGATGAGGACTACGAACCGCTCGTTGTGGATTGGCGCGCCCCCGCGGCATCGGCCTTTTATCGCGCCACTCCGGTGGAGCCGATGGGCGTCATCCGGCGAAGAGTATTGCGCAGCAGTGGTTCTCGGGTCATCGGTGTTGAAGACGATCTCATGGCGCCGTCGGCCCCCGACGACTTGGTGATCACGGGCGATGGCGCGCTCATGGCCGCTCTGACGCGCACGCGCGGGTCGCGGATGCGCGATATCGTCGCGACAATTCAGCGGCACCAGGACGAGGCGATCCGCGCCCCTGGCCGCGGCGTCACCGAGATCACCGGTGGCCCCGGCACGGGCAAGACGGTCGTGGCGCTGCACCGGGCGGCATACCTGCTCTACAACGAGCGGCGGCGGTATGAGGCCGGAGGAGTCCTCGTCATCGGTCCCTCGAGTGCGTACACCGCATACATCGAGCGCGTCCTGCCCTCGCTCGGCGAGGACTCGGTCACGCTGCGCTCACTCGGTGATGTCGTCGACGCCGTGTCGACGGGCCGACTCGATCGCCCCGAGGTGTCGGCCATCAAGGGCACCTTGCGCGTGCGTCGACTGTTGGAACGCGCCGCCGGCGGGCGGGTTCCTGGCGCACCCGAGAGCTTCCGGGCCTTTGTTGGCGGCCAGGCCATCAACCTGAATGTCCATGTGCTGGATGACATTCGGCGCCGCGCCTTGCGTGGACACGCCCGCAATGCGGCCGCGAAGGCCGTCCGCACCATGCTCGCGGAAGCCGCGTGGGCCACCCATCGGATTGGCGAACGCGCGGACTTTTTCGAGGCCTTCGAGCAGTCGATGGCGGTCGATGACTTCCTGGAGGCGTGGTGGCCGCAAGTCGATCCGCGCGAGGTCTTGCTGTGGCTCGCGGACACGGATCTGGCGTACCGCCATGGTCGTGGAGTGTTCACTGACGGCGAGTTGGCGGCCTTCGCGCAGTCGATGCGCGATGCCTTGGCGTGCGGTCAATGGACGGTGGCCGATGTTGCCCTGATCGATGCCCTGTCCGCTCATGTCGGCCCAGTTCAAGAGGGTCAAGACGAGGATCGTGGGTTCTACGAGATCGACGAATTGGACGATCGATTGGGCCCGGATGGGGCGCGTCTCGGCGGTCCGCTCTCCATGCGAACGGGCGCCGCAGTCGCCCCTGGAGACCCTCGAGAAGCCTTGCTACGCGGGCAAATTGGGAAACCGGCCGAGTACGCCCACGTGCTGGTTGACGAGGCGCAGGACCTCTCGCCCATGCAATGGCGGATGATCGGCCGCCGAGCTGAATACGCCTCTTGGACGGTCGTCGGTGATGCCGCGCAGGCCTCCTGGACCGACGCTGCCGAAGCGGTAGCCGCGCGTGAGGAGGCCTTCGGCTCGCAGCCGCGCCGGCTCTTCCACCTCGACACCAACTATCGCAACGCCCGCGAGATCTTTGACTACGCGCGGGACGTCATACTCCCCCTCGTGCCGGATGCGGACATCCCGAATGCGGTGCGCGAGACGGGTATTGCACCGACCGAGGCTCCGCTGTCACTGGACACTTTCGTCTCAGTCCGCGATGCCCTGGACGTCTTGGGCGAGCAGGTCGCGGGCTCCATCGCCATCATCACGCCCATGCGGTATGCCGATCGGCTGGCCCCGCTGGACGGCGCCCTCGACGGCCGCGTCATCGTCATCGACCCCATGTCGACCAAGGGCCTGGAGTGGGACGCGACGATCGTCGTCGATCCCGAGGCCATCATCGATGAAGCCCCGGGTGGGGTGCGGGTGCTCTATGTCGCACTCACGCGCGCGGCGCACCGAATGACGGTGCTGCGCCGGGTCTGATCTCGTCCGGGGTAACCCATTACAAAACTTGTATCAACTACTTGACACAAGCTCTCTCGGCGTCCATGCTTCCTTGTATCAGTTCAACGATACAAGACGGAGCCGTCGCATGTCAGTCCAACTCCTATTCCCTTTCATCGGTCTCGCTCTCCTGGCCGTTCTGGTCGTGGCCGTCATTCGCCTCGTGAGCGCGCGCGGCCTGCGCGCCGAAGCGGCGGGAGCCGACCTGGCCGCGGTCGAGCAATGGACGACACTATGGCGCTGGATCGGCATCGCGGTGGGCGCGACCCTGGCGATCGGTGCGCTGAACGCGCAGCAGGTCGGGCTCGGGCGCCTCGCGATGTCGGCACCCGCAATCGCCGGCTGTGCGGTCTTGCTCGCCATCATGCTGGGCGAGTTGACGATTCGCCGGCCCAAGGCTGAGCGACGGACGGCCACGCTGCTGACCCGCACGATCGCGGACTTACTCCCTCGCGTGCGGACGTGGATTGCCAGCCTGGGTGTCGTCCTGCTCGGCACGCTGCTGCTCGTGGGAGTGCTGACCGCTTCGCCGGACGACATGGGCCGGGCCGGACGAGCCCTGACGGCCTCCTGCCTCTTCGACCTGCCCGGGGGCGAGTCGACGATGCAGACCAATACCAATGGCCCTTACCCCGGAAGCTTCTATGCCATCCCCGCCGCCCTCGCCATGATCGCCACCATTTGCAGCGCCGTTGTCGCCGGCCGAGCAATCCGGGACCGGGCGAATCCGGATGCCGGCCACACGGCATACGACACCGGCCTGCGACGCGACGCGATGAGCCGCGTGGTGAGCGCCGTGGGGGCTACGGCATATGGCACGGCGGCGCCGATCGCCTTCGTCATGGCCACTGCACTCACCAGCAACGATTGCCTCAGCGGCGGCGACTTCTTTGCGGGAATGCTGGTCGTTGCTGGCCTGATCAGCCTCGTCGTCGCGGCTGTCCTGCTCGCAAACGTCCTGCTTCCCCGCAAGGTCGACAAGGCATCGTCCGACACGATGGCCAGCGTCCGGGCATCTCGATGAGCGCCGATATCGCCATCGACCTCAGCGATCCGACGCCGCCTTATGAGCAGTTGCGCCGACAGCTGGCGACCATGATCGAGACAGGGCAACTCGTTGCGGGACAACGACTTCCGCCGGTGCGCCAACTGGCCAAGGACCTCGGGCTCGCCAATGGCACGGTCGCGCGGACCTATCAGGAACTCGAAGCGGCCAAGCTCGTCGAGACCCGCCGCGGCGGCGGAACGACCGTCGCAGCCTTGCATGTCCCGCCAGCGCGGCTGGCCCGACATCGGTTGGAGTCGGCGGCCAGGGCGTATGCCGACACCGCCCGCTCTCTCGGCTTCGGCGCCGAGGAAGCGCACGAGGCGCTGGCCCTCGTGATTCGCTGACGTCAGTCCAGCAGCGGGAAGCGCTCGATGATCTCGTCGCGCGCGGGTCCGACGCCGATGGCGGAGACCCGGGCGCCGATGAGTTCCTCGATGCGCAGGACGTAAGCTTGGGCGTTCTCCGGCAGTTCCTCGAAGCTGCGGCAGGCGCTGATGTCCTCCCACCAGCCGTCCATTTCCTCATAGATGGGCTTGGCGTGGTGGAAGTCGCTCTGGTTGACCGGCATCTCGTCGTGGCGAACGCCGTCGACGTCATACGCCACGCAGATCGGGACCTTCTCCAAGCCGGTGAGGACGTCGAGTTTGGTGACGACGAAGTCGGTGACGCCATTGATCCGGGTGGCGTAGCGGCCGATGACGGTGTCCATCCAGCCGCACCGGCGGGGCCGGCCGGTGGTGGTGCCGTATTCGGCGCCGGTCTTGCGCAGAAACTCACCGTTATCGTCGAAAAGCTCTGTGGGGAAAGGTCCTTCGCCGACGCGGGTGGTGTAGGCCTTGAGGATCGCGATAACGCGGGAGACCCGCGTCGGGGGGATGCCGGAGCCCGTGCACGCGCCGCCGGCGGTCGCGCTGGAGGAGGTGACATAGGGGTATGTCCCGTGGTCGACATCGAGAAGCGTGGCCTGGCCGGCCTCAAGGAGGACGTTCTTGCCGTCGTTCAGTGCCTGCTCCAGCAGGAGAGAGGTGTCGTCGACCATCGGGGCGAGGCGCGCGGCATACGGCAGCAGTTCGTCCATGACCTCTTGGACCGAGATCGCGCGCCGGTTGTAGATCTTGGTGAGGACCTGGTTCTTCAGCCCGAGGGCGGCCTCGACCTTCTGCTCCAAGATGTGCTCGTCGAAGAGATCCTGTACGCGAATCCCGTTGCGGGACATCTTGTCTGCATACGTCGGGCCGATCCCGCGGCCGGTCGTGCCGATCTTGCGCGAGCCGAGGAAGCGCTCGGTGACCTTGTCGAGGGTCCGGTTGTAGGGCGCGATGATGTGCGCGTTGGCGCTGACGACGAGCTTGTCCGTGGCGACGCCGCGCGCCTCCAGCCCGTCGATCTCGCGGAAGAGGACTTCGAGGTCGATGACGACGCCATTACCAATGACCGGCGTGCACGTCGGGGTGAGGATGCCGCTGGGCAGCAGGTGCAGCGCATACTTCTCGCCGTCGATGACGATGGTGTGCCCGGCGTTGTTGCCGCCATTGAACTTCACGACATAGTGGACGTCGGAGCCCATGAGGTCGGTCGCCTTGCCCTTGCCCTCATCGCCCCATTGGGCGCCGACCAGCACGATCGCCGGCATGTCCTACTCCCCTTCGTCGGTGGGTCAACCGACGAAAGGCTAGCCGCCCCCGCCCTCGCGCACATTCCCGCCCATTGCCGGAACATGGACATACGCAACGGAAATGATCCGTTGCGTATGCCCAGGTTCTCTCCCACAGTGGGCGAGAAATGCGCGTCAGGGACGCACGGGATGCTCAGCGAGGGCGTCGCTGAGGATGGCGCGCAGCCGATCACTGCCGCGATAGACCTTGCCCCAGTCGCCCACCGCGCACCCGTCCAGCGCCACCGCGAGCGAGAAGCCCACGGGATCGGAACCGGTGACGATCGCAAAGAGCGAGTGCTCGTTTCCCCGGCAGAAGGTGTCCCGGCGGGCCAAGGCCACCTCGGCGCGTAGCAACTCGACCTCGCGCGGAAAGAGCACGACGGCCCCGTCGAGCCGGGGCGGCTCGCTGCTATCGCTCCCGTCATACGCGCACACCGTCACCGGGCCGGTCTGGGCGGCAATCTGAAGGAGGGCCGGAACATCCTTCGACGGTTCCATCGCAAGAACGTTCTTGTATGCCATTTGGCACCCGGATGCCGCCGCCATCGGGCTCGCGATTTGTCCCACCCGCGTGGTCGACACCACCTCGGTCACCATCGCCTCAACAGCCCGAATCGAGTCCACATACCGATTGCACGTCTCGCCCCACCGCGGGCTCACCAGGACCGCATGGTCGCCCAGATCGAGGATGACGGTGGGAGGTCCCGTGACGCCGTCATACGGGCAGCCCGTGGGTGGTGCCGGCGTGACGCGCTCGACTACCGAGAATGCAGCCAAGACTTCGGATAGGCCACCCGTCACCCGGCGCAGCTCCACGACTTCCCAGGTCCCCTCCCCTGGATACGTGCGCTGCCCCCAAGCGCAGAGATAGGCCCCCTTCGGCTGCGGAAGATCTTGGGGCAGGGGCTCGCCGACGTCGACCCCTGTGCCGCATGAGATGTATGCCGGAGCTGCCGCCACCGTCGTCGGCCCATCGCCCGGGGCGGCTGGCCGCGCGGTGGGGCCGGTGACACCCCGTAGCGCGACCGACGCCACGACGATCCCTACGCACGCGACTGCCGCACTCCATACCCCCAGCACCCGGCGACGGCGAGCGCGAGCCGCCCCCTGGACCCGCTCCAGCAAACCGTCCGGTGCAGGGGCCTGCGCGGCCTCGGCCAGGAGCGCACTGCGAATCCGGTACTCATCCGAATCGTTCATCGTCGTTCCTCCGATGTATCTGCCTGCGCGCGTAGAGCGGCCAGCGCTCGGCTGGCCGTTGCCCGGACGCTTGAGGCGGCGATGCCCAGCAATTCGGCGATCTGCTCATCCGCGAGATCCTCGTAATACCGCAGCACCAGCACAGCCCGCCCGCGCGGCGGCAGGTGGCCGAGCTGCTCGTGAAAGGTCTCGCGGTCCTCGAGGTCCGACCTCGGCAGAACGGGCACGTGCGGCGCGTCGGGGTCGGCGAAATCCGTCGGACGCTCCCCATGCCAACGGCGTCGGCGGTTCGTCAGGTGCCGGTTGACCAGGATCTTCTTGACATAGGCATCGGGTGAGGCCGAGGCCGCGACGCGACGCCAGTGCCGGAGGGCATCCAGCAGCGCCGATTGCACCAGGTCCTCGGCATCCTGTGCGTGCCCGGTGAGCAGGTAGGCGAGTCTCAGCAGCGCCGCGCCACGTGCCTCGACATACGCCTCGAATGTCATGCCTCGCCTCACCTCCGTTGGTGACTAGACGACCTGATCACGCCTTCGTGCTGCACCGGCAGGGGACCGCGATCGACGGGCGTCCATGCCAGCCACCCCGAGTGGTCCGCACCGGCCAGCGTCGAGTGGCTGTATGCCGTGCCCCGCCGGCGCCCTGCTGATTCTCCTGGCCCGCTGGTCCGTGCGCCGCCCGCTCAATATCAACCGCTAGCCCGCCGACATCAGCCTTTCGCGGGGTAGTCGAAGGGCACCGTCGTCGAGACCCGGTGCAGCCCGAGCGAGCGCAGGATCGGCTCGGAATCGGGGGAGGCGTCTACGCGGGCATACCGATAACCCTGCGCCAGCGCCCACCGGGCACGCTCGGCGAGCATCGCCCGGAAGAGGCCGCGCCGGCGCCAGTCGGGATGAGTCGAGCCGCCCCACATGCCGGCGAATTCCGTTCCGGGAGTGAGGTTTAGACGGGCCGCGCACAAGATAGGGCCATCCGGAGAGCCTTCGGCGAGCAGCGCATACTCCGTGGGATCGGTCGCCACCGGCTCGGCGTCATCGTCGGAATCCGCGCTTGCCCGACCCCACGCCCCCTCCCACACGAGGTCATAGAGCGCGCGTATGCGGCGCTGGTCGCCCCGCGTGGCGACGCGCCGGATGGTCACCCCAGCAGGCAGCGGGACGTCGTGGGCGAGGTCGCTCAGCTCCCCGAGCATCAGCGCCTCGTCATCACCCCGGCTGAACCCCGCCGCGAGCAGGCGCTCGCCGAGGTCGGCGGGCTCGTCATACGCATAGGTCTTCCACTCCAGGGGTATGCCGAGCCCCTCGCAGTGGTCGCGCTCCCCCGCGATCACGTGGTTAGGGTCGTCGCCGAGGCCCTCCGGGCAATCGACCATCGCCCACGGATCGTCGGGGTCGGTGGAGAAGATCCGGAAGACGTGGCCATGGCGGGTCCGAGTGCTGCGCGGCGAACCCTCCCCCGCGCCGAGGCGAATCTGCTGGTGGAAGGTGGCGAGCAGGTCGTCGGGGGTCATCCGCAGGCCCGAAATCTAAAGGCCAAGTTCGCGGGCCGCATCGGCGGAGGAGGCGCGCAGGAACTCGGTGCACCGGGCCCGCTCGTCCTCTTCCTCGATCGCCCCGGCGGCTTTGGCGAGGGCGGCGAGCGCGCGGAGGAAGCCCTGGTTCGGCATATGGCTCCACGGGATCGGGCCTTGGCCGCGCCAGCCCGCGCGCCGTAGGGCGTCGAGCCCGCGGTGGTAACCCGTTCGGGCATACGCGTAGGCCTGGACCGGGTGGTCGGCGTCGAGCGCCGCCTCGGCGAGCACCGCCCACGCGAGCGAGGAGGCGGGGTATGCGGCGGCCACCCGCCCCGGGCGCTCCTCACCCGCCGCGATCATCGCCGCCGCGGGGTCCTCGGGGAGGAAGGTTTCGGGGATGCCGAGCAGGTCCGTCATACGGGCAACTCTAGGGCGGGACGGGGAACGTCATGGGAGACAACATGGACGTACGCAACGGAACAGATCCGTTGCGTACGTCCATGTTTCGGCAATGGGCGGGAATGTGCGCCCCCGCCGCGGGAACGTCGGTCAGCCGACGTGGGTGCCGGCGGAGCGGAGGTTCTGGCAGGCCTCGACCACGCGGGCGGCCATGGCGGCCTCGGCTTCCTTGCCCCAGGCGCGGGGGTCGTACTGCTTCTTGTTGCCGACCTCGCCGTCGATCTTCAGGACGCCGTCATAGTGCTTGAGCATCCAGTCGGCGACCGGGCGGGTGAAGGCGTACTGGGTGTCGGTGTCGACATTCATCTTCACCACGCCATAGTCGACGGCGGCCGAGATTTCCTCGGGCAGCGAGCCGGAGCCGCCGTGGAAGACCAGGTCGAGCGGCTTGCTGCCGGCCTCGAGCCCGCGGGCCTCGATGATGGCGTCCTGGCAGGCGCGCAGCACCTCGGGGCGCAGCTTGACGTTGCCCGGCTTGTAGACCCCGTGCACATTACCGAAGGTCAGCGCGGCCATGTAGCGGCCGTTCTCGCCGAGACCCAGCGCGTCGACGGTCGCGAGCGCGTCTTCAGGAGTGGTGTAGAGCTTGTCGTTGATCTCGTTGGCGACACCATCCTCTTCGCCACCGACCACACCGATCTCGACCTCGAGGATGATCTTGGCGGCGCGGGTCAGCGCCAGCAGGTCCTGGGCGATCTCGAGGTTCTCGGTCAGCGGCACGGCCGAGCCGTCCCACATGTGGCTCTGGAAGATCGGCAGACCGGTCGCCTTGACCTGCTCGGCCGAGGCAGCGATGAGCGGGCGGACGAAGCCGTCGAGCTTGTCCTTGGGGCAGTGGTCGGTGTGCAGCGCGATGTTGACGGGGTAGTTCTTGGCGACCTCACGGGCATACGCCGCGAGCGCGAGCGAACCGGTCACCATGTCCTTGATCGTCGAGCCGGACGCGTATTCGGCGCCGCCCGTCGAGACCTGGATGATGCCGTCCGAACCGGCCTCGGCGAAGCCGCGGATCGCGGCGGTGACGGTCTGGCTGGAGGTGATGTTGATGGCCGGGTAGGCGAACGAGCCGCTCTTGGCTCGGTCGAGCATGTCGGCGTAGACCTCGGGAGTTGCGATGGGCACTTTTTGCTCCTTCGTGCGGGTGCCAAATGAGGTGGCTTTCTCCGCCTCCGATCCTCCCACAGCCGCGTAGGCCGCCCGCTCCCGTCTCATCCTGTATGCCCCCATATGCCGTGCCGTCCGGCCCCTAAGACAGCTGTCCCTGGGGTCGGTGGTCCAGGATCGACTCATGGCTTCTCGCGCATCCAATTTCTGTATCGACGCCCACGACCCCTACGCCCAGATGGAATGGTGGGAGCAGGTCCTTGAGGACTTCGTCCGCGAGAGCGACTGGGACATGAAGCCGGGCGACGAGGAGTGCGGCCTCGCCGGGCCCGATGATCGGTTCTTGCTTTTTCTCAAAGTTCCCGAGCCCAAGAGCATCAAGAACCGCATGCACATCTGCCTGCGCCCGACCGACCGGCACCGCGACGAGGAGGTCGAGCGTCTCCTCGGCCTCGGCGCGACGATGGTCAACGACCTGCGCGACGGACCGGACAAGGGCTGGGCGGTGCTCGCGGATCCGGAGGGCAATGAGTTCTGCGTGCTGCGCCGCCACCAAGCCAAGCCGGCGTGACCTCGCCCGTCGATTGGACCGCAGAGCTTCGCGACCAATTGGATTGGTACTGGACGAATCTCGCGCGGCCCCGTCTGGTCGGCTTGACGGACGCGGAGTACCTCTGGGAGCCCGTCCCCGGCTGTTGGTCGATTCGCACCGATGCCCAGCCGCCCACCATCGACTGGGCCTACCCCGCCCCCGAACCGCCGCCCGTCACGACGATTGCCTGGCGACTCGGGCACGTCATCGTGGGGGTCTTCGCGATGCGGACGGCGAGTCACTTCGGTGGCCCGCCCGCGGCATACGACAGCTGGCCGTGGGCGACGACCGCCGCGGAGGCGTTGGCTCAGCTCGATGAGGCGTATGCCGCGTGGCTCGCCGGAGTTCGCACACTGGGTCCCGCGCAGCTCGCCGCGCCCTGCGGCCCGGCCGAAGGGCCGTATGCCGATCTGCCGATCTGCCGATGGCGACCTTGATCCTGCACATCAACCGCGAGGTCTTCCATCACCTGGCGGAGGTCGCGCTGCTGCGCGATCTGTGGGCGCACGGATCTCGCTAGCCGGACGGCCTAGTTCGCAAAAGCCTTGGCCAGCGCGATCATTCGCGCACGGAAGCCGTCGCTGCCTGGGCTGTGCGGCGCCGCCCAAAGGGCGTTGAGCACGAGCCGGACGAAGGTCCAGTGCGTCACCCGGTCGGGGTCGAGACCCGCCGCCTCCGCGACGATGTCGGCACGCAACCGGACATGCACCCGCAAGTTGTATGCCGCGGCGCTCGCCTCCGCGCGATTCCAGACGATGGGGGCCACGGCATACGCCCACTCCCCTGAGACCGGCTTCGGATCGATCGCGAGCCAGGCGCCGCGCGCCGGGTCGAGCGGTGCGAGGACGTTCATGTCGTGCAGATCCTCGTGGACCAGGCGCCCGTCGACAGCGCCGTCGAGGAGGTGCCCGAGGGTGGTCGACGCTTGCTCGGTGAGGCGTCGCGGGACGAGCGGGTGGCCGGCGTCGAGGAGTGGACGCCACCGAGACGCGCGATCCGAGAGCCGGTCGAACTGCGGCGCCGCGGGACGGTCGAGGGTGCGGAACAGCCCGCCGATCACCTCGCAGGCTTCGAGGATGGAGACCGAGGTGAGCTCCCGGCTCGCGTCGAGTCGTTCCAGGAGCAGGGCGTATGCCGCGGGGTCGGCCGCCAGCAGCCGGACCGCACCCTCGCCATTCCAATGCCGCAGGGCCAGGTGCTCGTGGCGCGCTTCGGCATGTGGCCAGGTGAGCTTGAGCGCCGCCTGAGTCCCGTTGTCCCGCAGGCGAACCGGTATGACGATCGCGCACTCCCCGTGCCGCACCTCCCCGTCGGGCGTCGCGGACCATCGATCGAGATGTTCGTCGATCAGCCCCGACAGCCGCCGCAACCAATCGTCGCCCGTGACATCCGGCTCCCCCGCCCGCCCCGCCACGAGCGCCCGGAAGCTCTCGGGGATGAGCGGGTGCGGCATACCGACGAACCTACGCGACGCTGAGTACGACGATCGGCGGGCCAGACGCCGCCGATCGTCGTACTCAGCGCCGAAGAATCGCGTAGCCGAAGCCGTCGAGGGTAAGGCGGCCGGCATCGATGGTGGCCCCGGCTCCCCATACCTGCGTCGCCTCGGCGAACTCGGCGAGGTCGACGGCAGCGGACTCCCGGCGCGGGTTGATGGCCACCAGGTGGGAGTCACCACGGACATACGCGAACGGATATCCCTCGTGCACAACGCGAGTCGGCGCGTGCCCCTGCAAGGCCGGGGTCGCGCGGCGCAGCGCGAGCAGGTCTCGAACCAGCGTCAGTGTCGAGCCGGGTATTCCGTCCTGTCCCGCCACCGTGGGCCGCAACGGGTCAGGATCGATCGGCAAATACAGCTGATCGGCGGCCGCGGTGGAGAAGCCCGCATTCACCGAGTCGTCCCACTGCATCGGCGTGCGGCAACCGGCCCGGTTGTAGGACGGATTGCAGATCGCGCCCTCGACATTCGGCATATCGGGCAGGTATCGCATGCCGATCTCGTCGCCGTAATACAGGCTCGGGATGCTCCCCCACGTGAACAGGAAGGTCAGAGCCGCCCCCAGTTGCTCGGGAGTCCTTCCGCCACAACGCAATCGGTTGAAGTCGTGATCCGCGGTCGCCATGATCACCGGGCGGTCCGGATCGACCGAGCGCAGCCAGTTCCAGGTCGCGAGGAAGGTGTCGGTGGAACCTTGACCCTCGGCGGCAAAGAACGGCTCGCGCGGCAAATGCCAGGGCAGCGTCCCGGCGAAATGGTCGTCGAACAGACTCGCGTGCGGCGCCGAAATCACGAGCGCGAAGTCGGCATCGAACGCCAGCCGCTCCCCGAGCCGCGGCTCCTCACCTTCCGGGATCAGCACCGCTTCGGGGTATGCCGTGTCGAGCCACTCCCGCAGGTCGCGCCAGATCGCCGCGGAGGCCGCGTGGCCGTCGCTGAGCACCTCGTCCTTGACGAGCGAGAAGGCCATGTCCACGCGGAAGCCCGCGACGCCTCGGCTGAGCCAAAAGTCCAGAATCTCTTGCAGCGCAGCGCGATTGCGCATCGGGCCGGGCGCGTCGATGGCGTCGCGCCAGGGCTGCTCCGGATTCGTCCGCACCCAGCCGAAGTTCAGCGCCGGCTGCTCCTCATAGAAATTCTTGAGGTACCACCCCGGCCGCGGCCCGGGCGACTTCACCCAGCCGGGGATGCCGGGCAGATCGATCCCCCAACCCGCCGGCTCAACCTCGCTCCAGACATAGCGATCGCCCTCCGGGCTCGGCCCGGCCGCCTGCAGCTCTGCCTGGAACCACGGATGCTCGATCGAGGTGTGCCCGACGACGAGATCGAGCAAGATGCGTATGCCGCGCGCCCCCGCCTTCTCGACCAACTCGACGAGGTCGTCGTTGGTGCCATAGCGCGGCGCGATGCGCAGGTAGTCGGCCACGTCATAGCCCGCGTCGAAGAAGGGTGACGCGAAGCACGGGTTGAACCAGATCGCATCGACCCCGAGCGAGGCGATGTAGTCCAGGCGGTCGATCACCCCGCGCAGGTCCCCGATCCCGTCGCCATTGCTGTCGGCATAGGACTGGGGATAGATCTCGTAGATCACGGCATCGCGGAACCATTCGGCGCTCATCCGGCCATCCTGCCCGCAATCCCCGGGCCAGCGGCGCCTTGACCGGCAGACTGGGCACGTGCCGCACGACATCCCCGATCCCGCGCTGGTGGTGCTCGTCGGCGCGGCCGGTTCGGGCAAGTCGACGTGGGCGGCCGCGCACTACCGCTCCGCGGAGATCGTGTCGTCGGACGCGCTGCGGGCGATCGTCGGGTCGGGGACGGGCGACCTGGACGCCTCCACCGATGCCTTTGCCGTCCTGGATCTGATCGTCGCGGCCCGTCTTCGGCGTGGCCTCACCACGGTGATCGACACGCTCGGCTTCGATCGCGACCGGCGCCTCGCTTACCTCGCGCTCGGACGGGCCGCTGGAAGCCCCTGCGTTGCAGTGCATTTCACCACTCCTCACGCCGTATGCCGCGCCCGCAACGCGAAGCGCGACCGTCGCGTTCCCGCGTCGGTGCTCTCAAAGCAGGTCAAACGTTCCGCCGCACTGGCCGCCGAACTTGCCGTCGAAGGTTGGGACCGTGTCCAGTCGATCGACGCGACCCTGGCTGCTGACGGGGGCCCGCCCACGCCGACGCCGCCCGTCGCAGCACGAGCAGCAACATCTACCTCGTGGCCGCCCCTGCCCGGCCAGGGCATCGACTACATCCTCAACATCTCCCGCTTTCCGTGGGGCGCCGATCCAACCGGGTGGCTGCGCGACATGGCACTGGCCGCCGCCGATGTCGGTTTCGCCGGCATCGCGCTCATGGACCATCTCATCCAGATCCCCCAGGTCGACCGAGCGTGGGAGCCGATCCCGGAGCCCTATGTCACCCTCGGTCACCTCGCCGCGCTCGGCACCGACCTGCGGCTCGGCACGCTCGTCTCCCCTGTGACCTTCCGCCAACCCGGGGTGCTCGCCAAATCCCTCGCCACCTTGGATGTCCTGACCGCAGGACGGGCCTTCGCGGGCATCGGCGCGGGGTGGTGGGAGCGGGAGCATGCGGCATACGGCCTGCCTTTCCCGCAACCCCGCGAGCGACTCGATGAGGTCGAGCGAGCCATCGAGACGATGCGGGCCCTGTGGGCCACCGGCACCAAGCCGTATGCCGGACGCCGCGTCTCGCTGCCCGAGACCACGTGCTACCCCCGGCCCATCGGCAGGCTCCCAATCATTCTGGGTGGCAACGGATCTCGCACCCTGCGAATCGCCGCACGCCACGCGGACGCCGTGAACCTTCCGAGCGACGAGGCGACCCTGAGCGCCAAGCTGGCCGAACTGCATACCGCCTGCGCGGCCGCCGAGCGTGACCCCGCGACCCTCGCCATGACGGTCCTCGATGTCTCCGTGACCGGTGAGGACCGGGAGGACGTGGCCCGCCGCGTGGAGCGGTTGCGCGGACGGACGAGCGCGGCGGCATACGTCCGACGGCATCACGCGGGCACTGTCGACGAGCAGCGCCGTCGCCGCGACCGACTGGCCGACCTCGGCGTCGGCACCATCTTCCTCGCCCTCCCCGACCTCGCTGGCGCCTCCGACCTGGACCGCCTTCGCCCCCTGCTCACCCCATGACAACACCGGCCATGGACCGGCCATACCCTGACATCCGCTTGCCGGGCATGAAAGCGGTTCCATACGCTCGACCCATGGACAGCCTGCCCGTGGACCCGCCCGGCCGCCCGGTCGCCCCCGAGGATGCCAAGCTGCGCCGCGACATCCGGCGCCTGGGGGAACTGCTCGGCGAAACCCTGGTGCGCCAGGAGAGCCAGGGCTTGCTCGACCAGGTCGAGAACGTCCGGCAGTTGACCAAGGCCGCCCAGCGCGGCGACGAGAGTGCGATGCGCGAGCTCGCCAAGAGTCTGTCAACCGTGGATTTGCAGCACGCGATGCTCCTTGTGCGCTCCTTCGCGACCTACTTCCACCTCGCCAATATCGCCGAGCAGGTCGACCGCGCGGCCCACCTCGCGGAGCGCCCCGAGGATGCCGACTGGATCAACCAGGCGATGGATCGGATCATCGAAGCGCGCGGTCCCGCCGCCCTCACAACGGCCCTATCGCGCCTGTCCGTCCGCCCGGTCTACACCGCGCACCCGACCGAGGCGAGCCGCCGGACGGCGCTGCTGAAGATGCGCGAAATCGCCGACGCCCTCATTGCTTATCGCGCTGCGCCCACCGCCCGCAACGAGCGGCGTCGCGACCGCCGACTCGCCGAGCTCATCGAATCTATTTGGCAGAGTGACGATTTGCGCGTCGACCAGCCAAAGGTGGCCGACGAAGCACGAAACATGCTCTTCTTCGTCGAGGGCCTCCTTGAAGAAACCGTGCCGGGCTTGCTGTCCGATCTGGCCGAGGAGGCGGCCCGCCGCGGCGCCTACCTCCCACCCACCGCGCGCCCCCTCATCCTGGGCAACTGGATCGGCGGCGACCGCGATGGCAATCCCAATGTCTCGCCCGAGATCACCCTCGATGTGCTCGTCATGCAACATGCCGTCGGCATCCGCGGACTCATCGCGATGGTGCAGCAATGCGTCGACGAGGTGTCCATGTCGACCAAACTCGTGGACGTCACGCCCGAACTCGCCGCCTCGCTCGCGCACGATCTTGACGAACTCGACATCGAGGAGCGCATCCGGCGCCTCAATGTCGAGGAGCCCTATCGCCTCAAGCTCTCGTGCATCCGCAAACGCCTGGAGAACACCCGCGATCGGATCGCGCGTCGTGCCGAACCGCGCCCCGGGCAGGACTATGTCGGCCGCGACGAGCTGCTCGCCGATCTGCTGCTCATCCGCGATTCACTCCTGGCCAACCACGGCGAACTCATCGCACAGGGCGCCCTGGCCACCCTGATTCGCACCGCGAGCGCCTTCGGCCCGCAGGTAGCCACCATGGACGTCCGCGAGCACAGCGATGCCCACCACCACGTGCTCGCCCAGCTCGCCGATCGGGTCACCGGCACGGCCGGGGAGTATGCCGCCCGCTCCCGGGAGGAGCGACTGGCATATCTCGGCGAGGAGCTGGCCGGCCGGCGACCCCTCGCTCCCTTCCCGCCGCAGCTGGACGCCGAAGGCCAGCGCACCTTCGAGACCTTCACCGCCATCCGCACGGCGCAGCGCTGGTTCGGGCCTGAGGTCATCGAGAGCTATATCGTCTCGATGACCCAGGGCGCCGACGATCTGCTGGCCCCGGTGATCATCGCGCGCGAAGCCGGACTCGTCGACCTCACCAGCGGACGGCAGCCGCGCGCCGACATCGGTTTCGTCCCCCTCCTCGAAACAGTCGAGGAATTGCGCTCTGCTGGAACGATTCTCGACCAGCTACTCAGCGTGCCCGCATATCGCGCCATCGTCGACGCCCGCGGCGGAGTCCAAGAAGTCATGCTCGGTTATTCCGACTCCAACAAGGACGCTGGGATCACCACAAGCCAGTGGGAGATCCACCGCGCCCAGCGCGTGCTGCGCGATGTCTGCGCCAAGCACGGCATCCAACTGCGCCTCTTCCATGGCCGCGGCGGCAGCGTCGGGCGCGGCGGCGGCCCCACCCACGAGGCGATCCTCGCCCAGCCGTGGGGCACCCTCTCCGGCGAGATCAAGGTGACCGAGCAGGGCGAGGTCATCTCCGACAAGTACCTCCTGCCGGCCCTTGCGCGCGAGAACCTCGAACTCACCCTCGCCGCCGTCATGGAGGCGAGCGCGCTGCATACCTCTGCCCGGGTCGAAGGAGCGACCTTGGAGAGCTATGACGCGATCATGACCGGCATCAGCGATGCCGCCTTCACGGCCTACCGCGGCCTCGTCGACAATCCGCAACTGCCGACCTATTTCGCGCAGTCCACACCCTTCGAGCAATTGGGCGATCTGAAGATCGGTTCACGGCCGTCCAAGCGCCCCGACAGCGGGCAGGGCCTGTCCGGATTGCGCGCTATCCCATGGGTTTTCGGCTGGACGCAGTCGCGACAGATCATCCCCGGATGGTTCGGCGTCGGCACCGGGCTGCGCGCCGCCCTCGACGATGGCCGCCTCGACGAGCTGCGCGCGATGTACGCCGGCTGGCACTTCTTCCGCACCTTCATCAGCAATGTCGAAATGATGTGCAAAAAGACCCGGCTCGACATCGCCGAGGAGTATGTCAGTGCCCTCGTCGACCCGGAACTGCATGTGATCTTTGAGGAGATCAAGGCCGAGTATGCCCGGACGGTCGCCGCCGTCCTGGAAATCACCGGCGAGGGCGAGTTGCTCGAGGCGCAGCCGACGCTGAAGCGCACCTTGGAGGTTCGCGACCGCTATCTCGACCCCATTTCCTATCTCCAGGTCTCGATGCTGGCTCGGATCCGCGCCGGCGACACCGACCCGCAATTGCAACGCGCGCTGCTCCTGGCGGTCAATGGCGTGGCCGCTGGGCTGCGCAATACGGGCTGAACCAGAGGGCCCTGCCGCCGGCGACCCCCTGCGGTCACCGACGGCTGGTGGTCGATCCCCGCCCCGGCCAGCCTCAAAGCCTCCTGGGAATCGATCCGTTTGGCACACCATACCCGCCATCTTGGCGATGACAAGATCTACGTACGCTTAACTCGTGTCCCGTCCCTATCACCATGGCGATCTGCACCGCGCACTGCTGCAGGCGGCGTGGGAGTTGCTGGATGAAGGCGGCGTCGACGCAGTCACCTTGCGCGCCGTGGCGCGGCGGGCGGGGGTCAGTCATGCCGCCCCGACTCATCACTTCGGCGGCAAAGGCGGGCTGCTGGCCGCCATGGTCGTCCAGGGCTATGAGGCGCTCACCGGGGAGCTGCAAAATGCCTGGGACACAAGCATGCTCGCCGAAGGCTCTCGGGATCCGCTGTTGGCCTTGATCGCCGTGGGCCGGGCGTATGTCGGATTCGCCCGACGTCGCCCGCACGCCTTCACGATCCTTGGCCGACCGGAGTTGCGCAATCCGCGGGAGGACATCTTCCACGGCGAGGTGGAGGCGGCGGCGGAGCGGTGCTTTCTGGTCCTTGAGCGAGGGGTCGTCGTATGCCAGGAGGCCGGCGCCATCGACCCCGGTCCGCCGCAGCCGTGGGCGTTGCTCGCCTGGACGGGCGCGCACGGCCTTGCCGTGATGCTCACCGAGGGTCTGATCGACCTTGGGGAGGATGATCCGTCGGAGGATCAGTTGACCATGATGATGCTTCTGGCCCTCCGCCACGGGCTACAGTCGCGCCGCTGATCCATATCAGGGACGCCGCCGCGCAACAGGCTCAAGCCTGATCGGTGTGCAGCCGTCGCAGGAACTGTCGGGTCCGCTCCTGGGCCGGTGAACCGAGAACCGCCTCCGGAGAACCCTGCTCGTGGATCCCGCCGCCGTGGAGAAAGCACACGGTGTCGGCGACGCGTCGAGCGAATCCCATCTCGTGGGTGTTCAGCACCATCGTCATGCCCTCGGATTTCAGGTCCTTCAACAGGTCGAGCACTTCGCCGACGAGCTCCGGGTCGAGTGCCGAGGTGACTTCGTCGAGCAGCATCAGCAGAGGCTTGTTGACGAGGGCGCGGGCGATCGCGACGCGTTGTTGCTGTCCACCAGAGAGCGCATCAGGGCGGGCATTTGCCTTGTCCGCCAGGCCGACTCGCTCAAGCATGAGCTTGGCATCGGCGCGGGCAACCTCGCGATCGATGCCGTGAACACGCACCGGCGCGAGCAGGACATTGTCGAGCACACTCAGGTGGGGGAAGAGGTTGTAAGACTGGAAAACGATGCCGATCCGGGCCCGGGTCGCATCGGCGTCCACCCGCGGATCGGTGATGTCCTCACCATCGAGGCGAATGACACCATCATCGACTCGCTCTAAGAGATTGATGCAGCGCAAGAGCGTCGACTTGCCCGAGCCCGACGAGCCGATGAGGACCACGCACTCGCCCTCGGCGACGTCGAGCGAGACATCGCGCAAAACAACATTGTCCCCGAACGATTTCCGCACCTTCTGCAGACTGAGCAGCGGACTGGGCGCCTCGTCCTGGGGCGATGAACCGATCTCACTCACAGCATGCCTCCGTGCTGGCCCTGGCGACGCGCAAGCCAGTCGGTGAAGCGCGCCATGGGGATCGTCAGGATCAGAAAGAGGACGCCGGCGACGACATAAGGGGTGTAGTTGTAGTCGAGCGAGGTCTCGATCTGCGCGGCGCGGATCGCGTCGACGATCCCGAGGACGGCCACCAGGCCGGAATCCTTCTGCAGAGACACGACATCATTCATCAGGGCCGGCGTGACGCGCCGGATCGCTTGCGGCAGAACGACATACCTCAGGGCCTGGCGATAACTCAACCCAAGGGAACGGGCTGCCGCCCATTGCGATGGATGGATCGACTCGATGCCCGCGCGGAGCACCTCGGCGACATAGGCCGAGTAGGACAAGGTGATGGCCAGGCCGCCCCAGAACATCGCGCTATTGGGAAGGCCCGCGAGGCGCAGCGCCGGCATACCGAAACCCAAGAGGAAGAGCAGCAGCAGCAGCGGCAGCCCGCGGAAGATGTCGACATAGGCCGTGGCCAGCGCGCGCAGCGGGAAGAAGACCGGCCCGCGCAGCGTGCGCAGGATCGCGATGGTCAGGGAGATCAGGGCGATGGCCACCGAGCAGACGAGCAGCACCCGGATGTTCAGCCAGAGCCCCGCCAGCACGGCAGGCAACGAGGCGATCGCCTTGTCCCAGTTGAAGAACGTCTCGCGGAAGGCCGGCCAGCCGGGTGAGGAGGTGACCGCCAAACCCACCACGAGCAGGGCGACAACGGTTGCCGCTGCCGCGATGAGCACCGAGCGGCGCGTCGCGCGCAGTCGGTATGCCGCCCGCTCCCGTTCGAGAGCGGAGGGCACCCAGTCGTCGGTCGCCGCGGGGGCGTCCGGCATCGGACTACTTCAGTTCTGGCGCGCCCTGCGCCGAAAGCCACTCTCCGACAAGCTTGTCCAGCGTTCCGTCGGCGCGTAGGGCGTCGACGGCGGCGGTGACGCACGGCGTCAGCGCCGAGCCTTTGTCGAGCACGGCACCGAACTGCTCAGGGGTGCCGCCGACGAGCGGCAACTGACCGACGATGATGCCGTCATCCAATTGCGCGGCCGTCATATAGAAGGCCGTCGGCAGATCGACGACGATGCCGTCGATCTGGTGTGCCTTGAGGGCCTGGACGGCTGCGTCATTGGTGTCATAGACGCTGCTCTTGGCGCCGATCTGATCCGTGATCGCCGTGAGTGAGGTGGTGCCGACCTGACCACCGAGCTTGACGCCCTTGAGGTCCGCGACCGTGGTCTTGCCGTCGATGGGGCTGCCCTTGTAGGACACGACGCTCTGCACGACGTCGTAGTAGCCGGAGGAGAAGTCGACAGCCTTCTTGCGCTCGTCGGTGATCGAGACCTGGTTGACGTCGAAGTCGAAATCCTTCTTGCCGGGCAGGACGGCCTTGTTGAAGGGCACCTTCGCCCACGTGACATCGGCCTTGCTGAAACCTAGCTTGTCGGCGATCGCATAGGCGACGGCCGACTCATAGCCCTTGCCATTGCTCGGGTCGTTGTCGGAGAACCACGGCTCGTAGGCCGGATTGTCGGTCCCGATCGTCAGCTTGCCGTCGGCGAGGGTCTTGACGGTGCCCTTGAGGCAGTCGCCGGAGATCGGCACCGCCGCGGAGTCGGACGCCGACGGCGTCGTGGACGACGACGAAGCCGTTGTCGACGACGAGGCGCTGCTGGTCGTCGAACTGGTCGCGACCGAACCGGCCTGCGGCTCACCGCAGGCGGCGAGCGCGGCGGTGGCGAGGAGCACCCCGGCGAGGGCGGCGGAACGGGCGGGGGCGAGCGGCATACAAACTCCTGGAACTGCGTGCGTGATGCGCGGGGCGGCGACGAGCGCATGCTATCCGCCGCCCCGCGCACCAGGTCACGCCCGGTCAACCGCTGGTCAGCCCCACAGCGGCCGGTCGAGCTGGCAGACGGCGCCGCGCGCCGGCAGGGCACCGGTGGCGTAGAGCCGGTCGAAGGCCGCCGTTGCACAGCTATTGCCAAGTGCGCCGTGACCCCAGCCGTTGTAGGTCAGCAGCCGTGCGCCGCGGAACATCCCAGCCACCGCCTGCGCTCCGTGATAGGGCGTGGCCGGGTCATAGGTGTTGCCGACGACGAGGATCGGATTGGCCGTGGCACCGCCATAGGGACCGAACCAGGTGTCGGTCTTGGTGCTGATCGGATACTTCGCGCACGCTGGGGTCGCCCAGGTCCACAGCGAGCCGAAGCCGGGCCACAGCTTGTCTTGGGCGCGCCCGGCATTCCACCAGGCTTCGCGCGTCTCGGGATTGCGCGTGTCGGCGCACCCGACGCCCATGAAGGCATCCGAGATGATCTGCACCTGACCGAGCGGGCTCGTATAGGGCGCCTCCCTGACGCGATCCGCCTTCGCCCGCAGCGTCGCGAGCGCGCTCGCTCCCGCCCGGGCGCGAGTGCCGAAGTTCTCGTCATAGATCATCTGCAAGGTGGTGTCGAGTCCGTCGTAGCTCTGGCCATAGAGATAGCCCAGCACCCCGCCGATGAGGACGGAGTATGGCAGTGGCTCACCCCCAGCCGTCAGCGTCCCAGCCTTGGCAGCGGCGGACATCTTGGCCCACTTGGCCGACGCCCCCGGCGCGAGATCGCAATGTGACCGGCCCACCCGGTCGCATTCCTTGAGGGCGGCCAGGAGCGCCTCCGAGGCACCCTTTGCACTGCGCAGACGCGTCGAGAAGGGCTGCGTGGCAGGCAGATTCGACGGTCCGCCGGTCGACCACGCTACGGGGTCGAGGACCGCATCGACAGCGAACCGGCCGACCCGACTCGGGAACATCGAGGCATAGGTCGAGCCGAGTTGGGTGCCATAGGAGATGCCGTAATAGTTCAGCTGCGGGTCACCCACGGCCTGCCGGATCAGGTCCATATCCCGCGCGGTGTCGGCGGTCGACATATGCCGCACGATCGGGCTCGGATTGCGGGTGCAGGCGGAGCGGGCATACTCCGCGGACCGGAAGGCGATCTTGGACTGCGCGACCGTCTCCGGGTAGGGCGTCATCAGGAAGGGCGGGACCGGATTGGCGTTCTTGCAGACCATCTGCGAGTGCTCCCCCACGCCGCGGGGGTCGACGCCGATGACGTCGTAGCGAGCGGCGACGGTGGGGCCGAGCAATTGGGCCGCCCACGGGGCGAAGCCCGTGGAACTGCCACCCGGACCGCCGGGATTGACGAAGAGCGAGCCGAGCTTGCGGCTCTGTTGCTTGGCTGGCACCTTGCGCAGATCCAGCAGGATCGCCGGCCCGTTCGGGTGGTCATAGTCCAGCGGTGCGAGCGCCGTGGCGCACACGCCCGGCAGATCGTCCCCGCAGGACGTCCACGTGATCTTCGGCACTGGCGCCTGGACCTGCGTCGCCTTCGCGGCCGGGGCTGCCCCCGCCGCTCCGGCGACGCCGAGGCTCGGGATCACCCCCGCCGCCACGATGGCGCTCAGCGCCAGACCGATCCCCTGCTTCATACGAGACATGCTCACTCCCCTTCGGTGCGGCGCAACGCGCCGGGGGCCTCTGCGTCGAGGCCACCGGAACCAGCCAACCCGGCCAAGGGCATCGGCGCAAGGGGTGCTTCAGTCACTCGACATATCCGGGGCACGGGCGGCATACAGCAAGCTCACAGGGAGCACCGCCTACCCTTATCTGGTGATGATGCCCACCCTTGGCCCCGACTGGATGGACCCCGCCTGGCTGCTCGAGCGATTCGGCAGCCAGTTCTTCTGGGTGAGCACCGCGATCATCTTCGTCGAATGCGGCCTGCTCTTCCCGATCCTGCCCGGCGACTCCCTCCTCTTCGCCATTGGGTTGTTCATCGCCAACGGCTCGCTGAACTTCAATATCGTCACGGCCTGCATCGTGCTCTCGATCGCCGCGTTCGCGGGCAATGTCGTCGGTTACGAGATCGGCCGCGCCGTCGGCACGCCGCTGTACAACCGGAAGGGTCGCTTCATCAACACGGCGAACTTCGACAAGACGCACGCCTTCTTCGAGCGGTATGGCGCCAAGGCCCTCGTCCTCGGGCGGTTCGTGCCGATCGTGCGCACCTTCATCACCGTCGTCGCGGGCGTGGGCAAAATGGAGCGGCGCCACTTCTTCGTCTGGAGCGGCGTGGGCGCCGTGCTGTGGGCCACGGGCGTGACGCTCGCCGGCTACTTCCTCGGCCAGGCCTTCCCGGTGCTGCAGGACCACCTTGAGGCCGCCATCCTGCTCATCGTCGCCGTCTCGGTGGTCCCGATGATTCTGGAGTTCGTCAAGCACCGCCGCGAGGCCGCCCGCGCCTCCGTCGACGCCTGAGCTGACGCCGGCGGGCGCTGACGCTTCATGCGGCGCGGGCGTATGCCGGGTGCTCGCTGGCCGCGACCAGTTCGGCATAGCGCCCGCCGCGGGCCAGCAGGTCCTCGTGGCGGCCGATCTCGACGATCCGGCCGGCCTGGAGCACCGCGATCTGGTCGGCATCGCGGACCGTGGAGAGCCGGTGGGCGATGGTGATCGTCGTGCGGCCGTGACTGAGCTGGTCCAGCGCCGCCTGGAGCGCGCGCTCGGTGCGATTGTCCAGCGCGGATGTGGCCTCATCGAGAACAAGCACCTTCGGATCGCGCAGGATGGTCCGTGCGACCGCGAGCCGCTGCTTCTCGCCACCGGAGAATCGATGGCCACGCGACCCGACGACGGTGTCCAGGCCATCCGGGAGTCCGGCCACCAGGTCCGCCACTTGCGCCGCGGCCAAGGCCTGCCACAGTTCACCCTCGCTGGCCGAGGGCCGCGCCAGCAACAGATTGGCGCGGATGCTGTCGTGGACTAGATAGGTCTCCTGCGAGACCACACCGACGATGCCCGCGACCGTCGCCTCATCCATGCGCCGCAAGTCGATCCCATCGATCGTCACCGATCCGCTGGACGGATCGCGCAGCCGCGAGACGAGCGACGCGAGCGTCGATTTCCCTGAGCCGGTGTCGCCGACGAGCGCCAAGCTGGTCCCGGCGGGCACGGTCACCGTGACCCCATCGACCGCCGGGGCGGCGCTGTCCGCATACCGGAAAGTCACCTTCGAGAACGCGACCTCGCCGCGCACCCGATCCAGGTCGAGCGTCACCGGCGCGACCGGCGCGGGAACATCGGTCACGAGGTCGAGATAGCCGAAGATTCGACTGAACAGGGCCATCGAACTGACCCACTGCACCCCGACATTGAGCAGCCCCATCACCGGCCGGAAGATGCCGGCCTGCAGGGCGGTAAAGGCGACGAGGGTGCCGATCGTCATACCCCCGCTCGTCGCGGGGAAGCCGGCGGCGAGGTAGAGCAGGGCCGGGATGGTCGCGAAGACGATCGACATCGTCGCCATCCGCCAGCGGCCGGCGAGTTGCGAGCGCAGCTCCAGGTCGACGAGCGCGGATGACGTGGCGGCGAACCGGTCGGTCGCCGCGCCACCGGCGCCGAGAGTCTTGGTCAGCAGCACCCCGCTGACCGACAACCCCTCGTCGACCTGGACGTGCATATCCGCGAGCCGCCGCTGCAGTTGTGCGGTGATTTCCTTGCGCAGCAATGCAACTCGACGCGTCAGCCAAATCGCCGGCGGCAGCACGATGAGCGAGAGCAGCGACAGCCGCCAGCTCAAGGCGACCATGGCGATAGCGGTCCCGACGGCAGTCGTCAGGTTGGACGCGATCGAGGTGGCCGTCGACGTGACGACCGACTGCATCCCGCCGATGTCCTGGATGATGCGCGACTGAACCTCGCCTCCGCGGGTGCGGGTGAAGAAGCCCATCGACTGCTTCTGCAGGTGGGCGAAGACATCGGTGCGCAACCGGTGCATGACCTCTTGGCCGACGCGCGTGGAAATCCAGGTCTGCGCGACACCGAGCAGGGCGGTCACGATGGTGACGGCGAGCATGCCGCCAACCGCGAGGATCAGCAGACGAATATCGCTGTGCGGCAAGGCATCATCGATGATGGCGCGCACCAGGAAGGGCTGCGCGAGCGCCACGGTGGACGACGCGACGATGATCGCGATGACGATCGCAATGGGCAGGCGGTGGGGGGCGAAGAGTGCCAGGATGCGGCGCGGCGCCACCGGCGAGAGCTCCAGTTGAGCTCGATCGCGCGGGTCGACCGTCATCGGTCCCCGGCCGCCGCGGCCCCCGGGTGGGGTGAAGTCCTCGGGCATGAGGCCTCCTTTCGCAAAGGTATGTCGTGAGGTTGCCTCACTATTTACAGAGGTTACCTCATGGTCTTGCTACCTCACAAATCGGCGGTATGCTGCCCCGCATGTCCCGAGAGGTCAGCCCACCGGAGCGGTCGCCCGAGCCGCTCGATGCCCTCCTCGCGCGCACCTTCCGGATGCTGCGGCATACCTGGGCCCAGCACGGCGCCGACCTGGGCCTAGCGCCACACCAGGGACGGGCCCTGCGGATCATCGGCAGTGAAGGTCCGCTGCGGTTGTCGGCGCTGGCCGAGCGACTGCATATCGCGCCCCGCTCGGCCACTGAAGTCGCCGATGCCCTGCAGGAGCGAGGGCTCATCGAGCGCTCCCCCGACCCGGACGACCGCCGCGCCACATTGGTGAGCATCACCTCGGCTGGCCGCGATATCGCCGAGCAGGTGGCAACCGCCCGCCGCGCCCAGGCGGAGGTCTTCTTCGGCCGCTTGTCCGCTCAGGATCGCGTCATTCTGCAGCGCATTCTGAGCACCCTGAGCGAGCCGGGAGAATAGTTCTCGTGCCGACCATCGTCTTCTTCCACGCCCACCCCGATGACGAGGCCTCGCAGAGTTCCGGCTCGATGGCGCGCGCCGTCGCCGAGGGCTATCGCGTCGTCGTGGTCTATGCCACCAATGGCGAACACGGCGAAGTGCCCGACGACCTCGCGCCCGGTGAGACGGTCATCGAGCGGCGCCGCAAGGAGGCGGAGAAGTCGGCCGCCATCCTCGGCACGCACCGCATCGAATGGCTCGGCTATTCCGATTCCGGCATGAACGGCTGGGAGCAGAACAGCCACGCGGCCGCCTTCCACCAGGCCAATCTGAGTGAAGCGGGACTGCGGCTCGCGGAGATCCTGGACCGGGAGGACGCCGATGTGCTCGTCGGCTACGACTGGCATGGCGGCTACGGCCACCCCGATCACGTCAAGGTCCACCACGTCACGCATGCCGCGGCCCGGCTCGCCGCCCGCCGCCCCCGGGTGCTCGAGGGCACGATGAACCGCGATGTCATGCGCCGGCTCTATCAAGGCGCGCTCGCCGCCGGGCAGGGCGATCAGGCCTGGGATCCGGACCAGCCGATGGACGATGGCAATCCCTTTGGCAGCGGCGAACACGAGATCCATTGGGCCGTCGATGTCCGTGAGTACTTGCCGCAGAAGCGCGCCGCCCTCGCCGCGCACGCCAGCCAGAAAACCGATATCGAGGGCCTGCTCGGCATGCCGGAGGAGGTCTTCGCGATCGCCTTCGGCCACGAGCACTACATCGAGCCGGACCGGATGGCCGCGATGGAACCCGGCTGGCCGTTCTCGCGCACCTGATCGGGCGGCATACGCTCGCAGGAGACCCCGACGATGCTGGAGCCGAGATGACCGCTGTGCCCCCCGCCCTCGACCTCGCGGGCTTGGACGACCTGTTCACCGCCGACGAACTCGCGATCCGCGATAGCGTGCGCGAACTCTGCCGCCGCCGCATCGACCCCTATGTCGCCGACTGGTTCGAGCGTGGCGAGGTCGACGACATCCGCGGGCTGGCCCGCGAACTCGGCAGCCTCGGCCTGCTCGGGATGCACCTGCAGGGGTATGGCTGCGCGGGCACCTCCTGCGTCGACTATGGGTTGGCCTGCCTGGAGTTGGAGGCGAGCGACTCCGGCGTCCGCTCCCTCGTCTCGGTGCAGGGCTCGCTGGCGATGTACGCGATCTGGCGCTTCGGGTCCGAGGAGCACAAGCAACATTGGCTGCCGCAGATGGCCGCGGGCGAGGCGATCGGCTGCTTCGGCCTGACCGAGCCGGACCACGGCTCCGACCCCGGAAGTATGCGGACCCGAGCCCGCCGCGATGGCGCGGACTGGGTGCTCACCGGCCGCAAGATGTGGATCACCAATGGCTCGATCGCCGATGTCGCCGTGGTCTGGGCCCAGACCGACGAGGGCATCCGCGGCTTCGTCGTGCCAACCTCGACGGACGGCTTCTCGGCGCCGCTGATCAAGCACAAACTGTCGTTGCGCGCGTCGGTGACCAGCGAACTCGTCCTCGACGAGGTCCGCCTGCCCGCCGACGCGATGCTGCCGGAGGTGCGCGGCCTCAAGGGCCCGCTGTCCTGCCTGTCCGAAGCGCGCTATGGCATCGTGTGGGGCTCCCTCGGCGCCGCGCGCTCCTCCCTCGCGAGCGCCCTGACCTACAGCATCGAGCGCGAGCAGTTCGGCAAGCCGATCGCGGGCTTCCAGCTGACGCAGCAAAAGCTGGCGGAGATGTACCTCGAATACTCCAAGGGTCTGCTGCTCGCCGTGCACCTCGGGCGACGCAAGGACGCCGGGACGGTCACTCCGGAGCAGATCAGCTTGGGCAAGCTCAACAACATCCGGGCCGCCCTGGAAATCTGTCGCACCGCGCGAACCATCTTGGGCGCCAACGGTATTTCCCTGGAGTTCCCCGTGATCCGGCACATGAACAATTTGGAATCCGTGCTCACCTACGAAGGCACGGTCGAGATGCACACGCTCGTGATCGGCCAGGCACTGACGGGACTGCCCGCCTTCCGGTGAGCGGGCGGCATACGACATGAGCAAGGCCCGGGACCACTGTCGGTCCCGGGCCTTGCGCATGCCGTATGACGGGTGGCTGGCCCGCCCTCAGCCTTGGCTGGGCGGCAGCTGGCCGGGCGGCGGAGGGGTCGGAATCTGCGCGGGGGCCGTGTCCTGGGGCGCGTTGTAGCCGGCCGGCGGCGGGATGTTGTAGTTGCTCTGCCCGAAGTCGACCTTGACCGGGTCGCGCTCGGCACCTTCGACCTCGAAGTACTCCTCGCGCTTGATGTTGAACATGCCGGCCACGAAATTGCTCGGCACCGTTTCGACCTTGGTGTTGAGCTCGCGGACATTGGCGTTGTAGTAGCGGCGCGCGGAGGCGATGCGGTCCTCGGTGGAGGTCAGCTCGTTCTGCAAGGCGGCGAAGTTCTGGTTGGCCTTCAGATCCGGGTAAGCCTCCGCGACGGCGATCAACCGGCCGAGCGCAGCGGACAGCATGCCTTCGGACTGGGCCTGCTGCCCGGGGGTCTGGCCGCCGGCCATGGCCGCACTCCGGGCCTTCATGACGTCCTCGAGGGTGCCGCGCTCGTGGGCGGCATAACCCTTGACGGTCTCGACGAGATTGCCGATCAAGTCATGACGGCGCTTGAGTTCGACATCGATCTGGCGCCAGGCCTCCTGGACCAGATTGCGCTTCTTGATCAGGCCGTTGTAGACGCCCACGGCCCAGAGCGCGAAGAGCACGATCAGGCCGAGGATGACGAGCAACGCGATGAGCATCAGGTCTCCCGTTTGTTGTCGTGGCGCCCGGGATGGGAGCGGGCGCGCAACCTACCGTCAGTGATCCTAACGTCCGAGGGCGCTGTCGGCGCGGTTATGCCAGTCCCAGGTCGCTCAGCGTGAAGGCGTGGCGGTATTCGAGGCCGGCGGCCGCAAACTTTTCGGCGGCACCGGTCGCCCGGTCGGCGATCGTCGCGACCGCGACGACCTCGGCTCCAAGTTCGCGCGCTGCCTCGGCGGCATCGAGCGGCGAGGCACCTGTTGTGGACGTGTCCTCGACGATCAGGACTCGGCGCCCGGCGATCGACGGGCCTTCGATGCGTTGCTGCAGCCCGTGCGCCTTGCCGGCCTTGCGAACCACGAAGGCGTCGAGTCGCTGCCCCGACGCCGCGGCGGCGTGCAACATCGACGTGGCGACCGGGTCGGCGCCGAGCGTGAGCCCGCCCACGGCATCAAAGGCGAGGTCCTTGACCAGGTCCCGCATGACCCGCCCGACCAGCGGCGCCGCCTCACCGTCCAGGGTGATCCGGCGCAGGTCGACGTAGTAGTCGGCTTCCTTGCCCGAGGACAAGGTGACCCGCCCGTGGACGATCGCCTTGCCCTTGATCAGCGCGAGCAGTGCTTCCCGGTCCTCGGCGACATCCGTCATACCCCTGATTTTAGAGGCGCGGCTGCTTGTAGGTTCGCCCGATGCCACAAACCCCTCCTTTGTGCCGAAAGCTTTCTGACACAAAGGAGGGGTTTGTGGCACTGGGCGGGAAACCTACATCACGCCCCGGGCGGCTTCCTACTTGAGGAAGAACTCGGCGGTGTGGGGGGCCAAGGTGTAGGTGCCGGTGGCGCGGGCGCCGTCGGCGGTGCGGTAGCTGCCGTCCAGGCGCAGGCCGGAGGCGGACTTGCCGACATTCACGACAACCTTGCCCTTGGTGAACGTGCGGGCATACATGCCGGTGCCGATCTTCGAGTACGCCCCGAGCGGGGTGCCCATGTCGATCTGGTTGTACGGGTGTGCACCCCAGGAGGCGCCGGAGTTCTTGTCGCGCAGGAAGCAGAAGTAGCTATTGCCATTGCTGCCCATGAGGAAGGTGGCCAGGGCGTACTTGTGCCACGCATTCTTCTGGGTCTCGGTGGCGCTGGTCCACAGCTTGGTCATCGACAGCACGCGGCTGCCCTTGTTCTGAACATCGATCATCATGTCGACGTCCTGCTTCCAGGTGGTCTCGCTGTAGTAGGACCCGACCGACGAGTGGGCTTCGCGCACAAAAAGCTCCGGCTCCATGCCGTCATTGCCGGCGACCAGGCCCTTGGAACTCATCGTCGTGGAGTAGTAGCGGCGGCCATTGCCCAGGCCATTGCCCATGACGATCTTGCCGGTGGCTTTCTTCGCCGCGACCGTGATGTCGTCGGCCCAGTTGATCCATTGGCTGTGCGTCCACGTCTTGCCGCCGGTGACCGGCAACGAGGAGAGGTAGTTGCCCATCAGCGGACCGGAGCCGAGGACGTCGAGGAAGCAGCCGTCATATTTGCTGACATTGATCAACTCGACGCAGGAGCGCCCAACCTCGCTCGCCCAGGCGGGGCTGCTGATGTTCATCAGGAAGGTCGTCGGCCACTTGCGCGCGTAGATCTTCTGGCCGCTCTTGTTCTTCGCGTAGAGGCTGTCCGCATAGCCCTTGCCGCCAAAGGTGGCATTGCGGTAGACGAGGACCTTCAGCGACGGGTTCGCCGCCTTCATCGCCGCGATCTCCTTGGTGAACTTGCCGCGCATGGCCACGATCACCGTCATCCGGCGGGCGTACTCCTGCGCCTGGGCCGTGGTGAAGCTCTTCTGACCGGCCATCCACTCGGCCGACCAGAGCTTGAGGAACTTGCCACTGGCAGCGGAGCTCGCATGCGTCTCGGTTGCAACGGGAGCCGCGGTCGCGGGGGTGACCGTGGCGGCCACCAGGCCGGCGACGGTGGCACCGGTGGCGGTCAGCGCCAGGATGCGGCGCGGCATTCGGGGGGTTTCAAACATGGGCGTGCACTCCAGGGGGGAAGGGGGAGTTCGAGCGGGGCGACCCTCGTGGGCCATGCCCGGTGTCCGCTCGGGGAACCGCCAGATGATGCGGTCGTGGACGACCAGAATGCCCTGACATCCTGCTCTGCGCCAGTCGGGAGACACTCTGAATGGGGATCCCGCACCCGGAAACGCCAAATGTGTCGGTGATTCACATCACATCTTCGTTCACTCGTGGATGCCTGACCTGCAACCCTGCGGCTGGCACCGGTGGTTGGCGACCTAGGCTGCGGTTGTGCGGATCGCAACGTGGAATGTCAACTCCATCCGGAGCCGAATCGAGCGAGTGATCCCCTGGATGCAGCGGGCCGAGGTGGACGTCCTGGCCATCCAGGAGACCAAGACCCGCGAAGACCAATTCCCCTACTTCCGGTTCGAGGAGGTCGGGTATGAGGTGGCTCACCACGGCCTGAATCAGTGGAATGGCGTGGCGATCGCCTCGCGGGTGGGGCTGGTCGATGTGCAGGCGGGCTTCGCTGGTGCGCCGCTTTGGGGCGAGGGCGAGACGCCGGAGGCCCGGCACCTCGCCGCGACCTGCGGCGACCTGCGCATCAATAGCGTCTATGTCCCCAATGGTCGCAATATCGCCGACCCGCACATGGACTACAAGGTCGAGTGGCTGGCGCGCCTGCGCGATGCCGCGCTCGTCTGGGCCGCGCAAGGGCCCACGATGATCATGGGCGACTGGAATATTGCTCCGCAGGACGAGGACGTGTGGTCCATGGAGTTCTATGCGGACAAATCGCATGTCAGCCCGCGGGAGCGTGCGGCATTCCGGGCCGTGGTCGAGGCGGGGTATGCCGACCTCGTGCGCCCCCTGCACCCGGGCCCGAAGGTCTATACCTACTGGGACTACCAACAACTGCGATTCCAAAAGGGCCGCGGTATGCGGATCGATTTCATCCTCGGGACACCCGATGTGGCCGCTAGGGTGACAGGCGCCCTCATCGATCGCGAGGAGCGCAAAGGCAAGGGTGCCTCCGATCACGCGCCCGTCGTCGTGGATCTCGCGGATGCCTGATCCGCTGCGCGGCGTCCCATTCCAACTGGCCGTCGAGGATGGGGCCACGCTCGCTGGAGAGGTCTATGAGCCTGCGGGAGAGGTGGATTCGACACTGCCGACCATCGTTCTCGCGCACGGCTGGACGCTGAACCACACTCTGTGGAGTCGCGTCATTCGCGGTCTGCATGCCCGGGCTCGCGTGCGGGTGGTGGCATATGACCAGCGCGGCCACGGCCACTCGACGTCTGGCACGGGTGCGGCGTCGATCGCCCGTCTTGGCCGCGACCTCGCCGCGGTCATCGAGGCCACCGTCGACACCGATCGCGTTGTCCTGGGCGGACATTCGATGGGGGGTATGACGATCATGGCCTACGCCGGCCAGTTCCCCGATGATCTGGCAGCCCGCGCGGATCGGGTGATCCTGCTCGGGACAGCGGCCGCCGATGTCGAGCGGCCGGGATGGGCCGGCAAGGTGGAGATGGGTGTCATGCACATCGCGGCACGTGGGCCCCGAATCAAGGCAGGCGTCTTTGTGCGCCAGGGCCATCTGCGGCACCTGAACTTTGGCGATGACCCGGACCCCCGCGATGTGCGGTTGGTGCGAAAGGCCACGGCCGGCACGTCGATTCGCGATATGGGCCGCTACTTTACTGCGCTCGAAGCGCATGACGAACGCGCTTCGCTCGCCGTCCTCGGGCGGGTGCCGACCACCATCGTCGTCGGGGAACTGGACCGCCTGACACCGCCGCGTTATGGGCGGGCCTTGCACGACGGCATACCCGGCTCCCGGCTCATCGAACTCTCGGGCAAGGGGCACATGCTCGGCTTCGAGGCCACGGACCTCGTGGTGGACCTGCTGCTCGGAGCCGACTGAGTCCTCGTCCGGGCGGCCCGCACGGACCGCCCGGACCGGGACTCACTTGGGCGCCGAGCCGCCCGTCGGTGCGGTCGTCGTGTCGACGGCGGCCGTCAGCGCGATCGTGTAGCCAGCGTCGACGCTGCCGCTCATGGTCGCCAGCTGGGTGGCGCCAGAGTCGTCGCTGAAGACGTTGTCCGTAGCGAGTGAGAGCTGCGACAGGTTAGTAACGGACTGCTCGTAACCCGTTGTGGCATAGACCGTTTCGCACTCTGCCTGCGGAATGGCGATCTGCGAGGTAGCGATGGCATTGCTCGACGCGGAGATGCTGGCCTGATCGGGGTAGACCTCGAAGTGGATGTGCGGCCAGCGTCCGGAATAGCACGCGGGGAAGATCGACGTGAAGCTGACCTTGCCGGAGTCGTCAGCGATCTGGACTCCTCGCAGGTAGTTCTGGTCAGTGATGCCCTCGGAATACAAGGAGTAGTTGCCATCGCGATTGCAGTGCCAGACGTAGACCGCGACCCCGGCGAAGGGCGCATTGTCATTGGCCATGTCGAGGATGGTCAGTTCGATCGTGGCGGGCACTCCCTCGGCAGTGCCGGAGTAGTCACCGAAGCTCGTGGTGATGTCCTGGCGGACAACACCATCCTCCGTGAGGACATTGGGACCATTGGAGCCGTCGCCGGGATACGGCCCGGCCGTCTCGTCGGGGATCTCGGTCAGGTCCTCGCTGCTGGTCGAGGTGCTCGACGTGCTGCTGGAGGATGAGGTCGTGGACGAGGTGGTCGACGACGACGAACTGGTCGTGGAACTGGAGCCGTCGCCATCGGAGCTCCCGCACGCGGCAAGCACGGCCGCGCCCGCGCCGATCCCCATGTACCGCAAGACTTTCCGGCGGTTCATCGTCTCCAGGTCGAAGGCGAGACCCTGGTCGAAGACCTCCTCGTCGGGCTTCGGGAGGGGGCGGCCTTCGAAGCTCGGCGTGCGGGGTTCGACCTCGTCGCTCATCGTGATCCTCTCGGTAGGTGCGGCCTTATATCCTTCCGCGCGAACCTGTGCACCTCCTATGGTTCGTTTATGGACATGCCAGGGAACCGCGCCACCGCCTGCCCCGTCGAATGCGTATGACGCGCCGTAGCCTCGCCCTCGCCCTCACCTCGGTCCTTGCGCTGGCCGCCTGCGGTCAGGGGAACGGAAGCGGCTCGAACCAGGGCGGCATGGAGCCGGTCAAAGACTTCGCGAGCGTCACGGGGACCTATTGGGGCAGCGCGGTGAAGGCGCCGAAAGCGATGGTTGGAACCGAGCAGGCTCTGCAAATTCGCGACGATGGCTTCCGCTTGTGGGTGGGCTGCAATGTCTTCGATGTCACCGGCAAGGTCGATAACCGGCTCTTGATCGTTGATCGGCTCTCGGTCACCGACGAGAAGTGCTCCGATGCCTTGGCTGCCCAGGACAAGTGGATCGGTGAATATCTGATGAAGAAGCCACAAGTCGATCAGGGTGGACCGATGGTGGCCTTCAATTGGGATGACGGCTGGTTCGGCTTTGAAAAGTCCAACAAGGCCTTCCCCGCGCCCGGCGCCGTGGCAGAGGTTCCCGGATCCACGGATCTGACGCCGATCTCCGGCGTCTGGACGGCGTCCGATGTGAACAAGGCACCGCAGAAGATGGTGCCCGGGGCGGCCATGACAATGACGATCCTGTCCGATCGACTCATGGTCAGCGCGGGATGCAATACCCTCGCCGGCAGCGCCCGTCTGTCCGACAACATCCTCATCACCAACGGCCTGTCCATGACCGAGATGGGCTGCGACAAGGCATTGATGGAGCAGGACGATTGGCTCTCCAAGCTCTTCGCGGGGAACCAGACGAAGGTCTCCCAGGACGGCGAAAAGCTCACCCTGAGTTGGGATTCCGGCTCCATCGACTTCACCCTGACCGGCCCGGCCCCCCGCCCAGCCGCCAACCCCGACGAGCCCGTCAGCTCCTCCGACAGCCCGTCCTCCTGAGCGGTCCACCTGAGCCGGGTCGTCTAACCTCTGCTAGGGCCTGTTACGTAAGTCGTGGACGGGGTCCCCGCGAAGTATCGGAGCTGGGTCCCACGCTCTGCGTGGGCGGTACGAGCGTGGGTCCCACGCACTGCGTGGGCGAACTTCGTGGGGTGTCCTAACACCCAGTTAGGTGACTGTGCACAGGTTGCAACGCGTGCACAGTCACCTAACTCGTGTTAGCAGAGGTTAGAAACCCCCGGCCAGGCACGCTCAGAGGCCGAAGGTGGGCTGGCCCTCGACCTGACCGACGCGGCGCAGGCCAAGGCGGATCGAGGCGAGCGCACCGAGGGCGGCGGCCACGGCGGCCCCCCAAAAGACCGCGTGCACCTGCAGGATCGCCGCGGTCTTCAGCGCCTCTTTGTCCGTTGGGTCGGGCAGGCCGGCAACGATGCCGTAATAGCGGTGCAGGCCGTATGCCGTGAGCAACGCCAGCCCGAGCACCATGCCGACCATCCGGGCCACGACCACCAGAGCACTGGCCGCGCCGTGCGCATCGGCGCGCACGGCCGCCAGCGCCGCATTGTTCACCGGCGCGAGCGTCAGCCCGATGCCGAAGCCCGTCGCTGCGAGCACGATCACCGACACAAAGGTGGCAAAGATCCCGCGGCCCCAGGCGGTCATCAGCGCGAGACCGACTGCGGCGCAAGCCAAACCGATCATTGCCACCAGTCCGTCGCCGAGGCGCCGCAGCGCCCACCCGCCGACGAGCGCGCCCACCGGGACGGCGAGCAGGAAGCGCAGCAAAACCAAGGCGCCCTCCGCGTCGGTATATGCCGGCACCCCGTCACCGCTCGGATGCGCAAGCCGCGTCAGCAACGGGATGTTGACGATTATCGCGACCAGCGCAGCGCCAACACAGAAGGACACCAGCAGCGCCCACGAGGTCCGACCCCCGAGGACGCCGTGCGGGATGACCGGATTGTCGGAGCGGCGGTGGAGCACGGCATACCCGGCGGCACAGAGCACACCCACCGGCAACAAGGCGTAGCCGAGCGGACCAACGATCTCCTTCTCCGGCTCGGCCGCAGCAAAGGTCAAGATGACGCTGCCGAGCACTCCGCCGAGCAGCGCCGCTCCGAGCGGTCCGGCCGCTCGCAGCGACGGCCACGCCCGCCAGAGCGACCACATCAGGGCGCCCGCGACGAGCGCGAGCGCCACGAAGCCGATCGGGGTGGCCAGCCGCGCGGTCGTGTCCGCGACATTCACCCACGGCCCGCCGAGCGCCACGCTCGTCGCGAAGATCTCGGGCGCCGCCAGCGCCATCCACAGGACCCCAAGCGCGCCGCCCCAGACCACCCACGCCGCCCGGGACCCGGTGGTATGCCGCCCGCTCACCTCCCCCGCCGCCGCACCGCCCGCCGCCGCGCCGCTCGCGCGCCCGGCCCGGGCGATGGCGATCGCGAGCAGGATGCCGGCAATCGCGTTGAGCCAGAAGATGGCTCGCCAATCAGCGACGGCGAGGATGGCCGCGCCGAGAACCGGCCCAACCACCGAGCCGAACTCTTGGACGGCACCGACGATGCCGAGCGGCATACCCCGTGCCTCGGGCGGCCACAGCGCGGCCACGATGGCCAGCGTGGCTGGCACCAGTCCTCCGCCGCCGACGCCCTGCACAACCCGCCCGGCGACGAGGACCGGCAGATCCGTCGCGAGGGCCGTGACCCCCGACCCGACAACGAAGATCGCGAGGCACCCGAGCAAAACCCGCTGCCGGTCCACGAGATCCGCGAGCCGGCCGATGAGGGGCAGCACCGCGACATACCCCAGCAGGAAGCCACTGATGATCGGGGCCGCGCGCTGAAGGGACTCCACCCCGACGCCAACGCCCTGCATCATCTCGGTCAGCGCGAGGACGACGACATAGGTGTCGGCCGCCGCGAGGGCGATGGCGAGCGAGGCGAGGGTCAGCAGTGCCCTCGGTCGCGCGTCAGGGCGCGGTGATGTCAACGGTCTTGCCGTAGTCGGTCAGCGTGACCGAATAGCTCGAGTCGCCGGTGTCGTAGAAAGGGCCGGTGAGCTTGGCCGTGCGCAACTCGCCGCTCGCGGGGACGATGCCGAATTCGGCCTGGAAGGTCGCGCTGTCCGAGCCGAGATTGAGCAGGCGCTTGACGACGGCACCGGACACGGTGCCGGTATAGCTGGCGAGCACTTCCTTGCCGAAGCGCTTCTCCGCGCCGCCCGCCGGCGAGCCCACCTGGTCGACGAGCGACGAGAGCCCGGTGCCGGGGACGAAGAATCCCGTCGGATTCGGCGCGCCAAGCGGTTTGAGGTCGACCTTGCTGAAGGTCGGAGTGAAGAGTTTCATCCAGGTGTCGGAGCCGATGGCGATGATGTCGGTGGTCACGGGCGCGCCGCTGACCACGGCGCTCACCGTGCCCTTGAACTTGGGGTTTGTCGCATCGATGAGCCCCACGCCCTTGGCGGCCGACACGCCATTGTGGCCGCTCGGAATCGGCTTGTCCGCTTTCAGATCCACGGTGACCGCCTTGGCCGCCTCCAGCGTGGTCTTGGCTTTGGCCAGTGCGGCGCTCGGGTCGGCCGCCTCGCTCCCCGTCGAGCACCCTGCAAGGGCGAGGGGCCCGACGAGGGCGGCAGTCAGGACGGCACGACGACGCATGGGCCGAACGATACCTGTGGTGGGGCCACGCGCCGGTTCACCGATCCCGCAGCCAGGTCGCCGCTTCGTCGATGAGTTCCTCGGGCGTCTTGCGCAGATCGAGCACCACGCCTACTTCGTCCGGCTCCAAGGGTTGCAGCGCCTCAAACTGGGAGGCCAGGAGGGAGACCGGCATGAAGTGGTCCGTTCTGGCGGCCATCCGCTCGGCGATGACCTCCATCGGGCCGTTGAGGTGGATGAAACACAGCTCCGGTGGACCGGCGCGCAGGATGTCGCGGTACTCACGTTTGAGCGCCGAGCAGGCCATCGTCGTGGACTGGCCTTGCGCGGCTTGGGTCGCCATCCAGGCCGAGAGGTCCCGAAGCCAGGGGTAGCGGTCGTCGTCATTCAACGGGATTCCCGCGGCCATCTTGGCGACATTCTCTTCGGGATGAAAGCGATCGGCCTCCGCGAAGGGCAGGTTCATCGCCTCCGCGACGCCCTTGGCGACCGTCGACTTGCCGCAGCCCGAAACGCCCATGACGACAACATGCCGGGTGCGGATCCGCGATTCGGGGATGTGGTGCACGCTCATGGCGCCTCCTCGTCAGAAAAGCATGGAGACGACGCTGGCGAAGGCGAAGCCGACGACGCCGATGAGCGTTTCCATGACGGTCCAGGTCTTGAGCGTGGTCTTCTCATCCATCCCGAGGAAGCGTCCGACCAGCCAGAAGCCGGAGTCATTGACGTGCGACAGCACGGTGGCGCCGCAGGCGATCGCGACGACGATGGCGGCGAGGTCGACGGAACTTAGACCGCTGGTCGCGGCGACGGTCGGGGCCATCAGGCCGGCCGTGGTCGTCAGCGCCACGGTCGCCGAGCCCTGCGCGACTCGCAGGGCCGTGGACACGACGAAGGCCGCCACGATCACCGGCAGGCCGAGCCCCTCGAGGCTGCCGGATAGTGCCTCACCGATCCCCGAGGCGCGCAGCACACCACCGAACATGCCTCCGGCACCGGTGATCAAAATGATGGCGCAGACCGGCCCTAGGGCGCTGTTGACGATGTGCTCGATATCCGACTTGCTGCGCCGCCCCCGCCCGAGGATGAACATGGCATACAGCACGGTGATCAGCAGCGCGATCGCGGTTTGACCGAACATCCGCACGACGGCAACCCAGGTCGCGTCACCGTCCACCCGCCCGGCGGTCGCGAGGGTGTTCAGGCCGGTGTTGAGGAAGATCAGGATGAGTGGCAGGAGCAGCACCGAGAGCACCACCGCGAAGCTGGGTGCCGGGCGGGTGTCGGCGTCCTGAGCCTGCTCGACCTCGCCACCGGCGAGCAGTTCAGGCACGGGGACGTGAATCCGACGTCCGGTCATGGTGCCGAAGAGATATGCCGCGATGAACCACGTCGGGATGCCGATGAGAAGGCCGATGACGAGAACGAGCCCGATATCGGCGCCGAGCAGCTCGCCCGCGGCCACCGGCCCCGGGTGCGGGGGCACGAAGGCGTGCATGACGGCGAATGCGCCGGCGGCTGGCAAGGCATAGGTCAGAACCGATCCGCCGAAACGGCGTGCGACGCTGAAGATGATCGGGAGCATGACGACCAAGCCGGCGTCGAAGAAGATCGGGAAGCCGAAGAGCAAGGACGCGACGCCAAGGGCGAGCGGCGCACGTTTTTCGCCAAAGCGATTGACCAGCGTGTCGGCGAGCACCTGTGCTCCGCCGGTCACCTCGAGCAGCCGCCCGATCATGGCGCCGAGGCCGACCAACAAAGCAACACTGGCGAGGGTGTTCCCAAAGCCCGTCAGCATCGTTGGGACGACCTCGGCGAACGGAATCTTCGTCGCCAGCGCCGTGAGGAAACTGACCAGGATCAATGCCACGAAGGCATGCAGCTTCAGCTTCATGATCAGGAAGAGCAGGACAAGGACCGCGACGAAGGCGATCGAGAGTAAGGCGGCCGAACCGTACGCTGGCTCAACCTCATCCGCTACCAAAAGCACGTGTGTCACCGTGAGCCCTCCCCATCGAGTCAGCCGCCTAGACGGTTCAACCGTAGTGGACGGCCGACCCACGATGGGGTGCCAGCCGGGGAAAATCTGCGTCGGCAGAACGCCTTCGGCATGATCGTCCGCTCAGGCCAGGGTGAGCGCGTCCTCGGCGGGGTCAAGACCGACCGTGACGGTGTCGCCATCGCGGACGTGGCCGGCGAGGACCGCCCGGGCGAGCCGGTCGCCGATTTCGCGTTGGACGAGCCGGCGCAGGGGGCGGGCGCCGTATGCCGGGTCGTAGCCGGTCTTGGCCAGCCAGTCTCGCGCGGCGTCGGTGACGTCGAGGGTGATCCGCCGGTCGCGCAGGCGGGTGGCCAGCTGGCGCACCTGCAGGTCGACGATATGCGCCAACTCATCCTGGCTCAGGGCGTCGAAGATGATGACGTCGTCGAGCCGGTTGAGGAACTCGGGCTTGAAAGCCGCGCGGACGCTCGACATGACAGCGTCCTTCTTCTGCTCCTGCGACAGCGTCGGGTCAATAAGGAACTGGCTGCCGATATTGGAGGTCAGCACGAGGATGACATTGCGGAAATCCACCGTGCGCCCCTGCCCGTCGGTCAGGCGCCCGTCGTCGAGCACCTGCAGCAGGATGTCGAAGGTCTCCGGGTGCGCCTTCTCCACCTCATCCAGCAAGACCACGCTGTATGGCCGTCGGCGCACCGCGACCACGACCAGCGCGGACGCAGTGCCGTGGGCGTCCTGCGGGGCATCCGCGAGCGCGGCGTTGTTGACCGGGGCCAGCGCGAGACCGATGCCGAACCCGGCGAGGGCGAGCACGGCATACGAGGAGAAGTCGGCGAAGGAACCCCGGCCGTAGGTGGTCATCACGGCGAGCCCGATCGTGGCCAGCACGAGACCCAGACCGGACACGAGCCCATCCCCCAGCCGGCGCAAAAGCGCTCCTCCGACGACGGCGCCGACCGGGACCGCGAGCAGGAAGCGCACCAGGATGAACGCGCCCTCCGTCGCCGGACTCGACCCGCCCGGCACCTGCTCGTGAATCAGCCGGGCGAGCAGCGGCACGTCGACGACCACGGCGACGAGGGCCACCCCGACCAGCAAGGACACCAGTAGCGACCACACCGTTCGACCGCGCAGGACTCCGCGCGGGATGACGGGATCGGGCGAGCGGCGGTGGACCGCGGCATACGCGAGGGCACAGATGACGGCCAGCGGCACCAGCGCAAAGCCGAGCGGGCCGACGATCTCGCGTTCCGGGTCGGACGCGGCAAAGGTTAAAACACGATGCACCCCAGCGCCCGGCCGAGCAGCCCGGCGCCGATCGGGTCGGCGCGGCGCAGGACGGGCCAGGCGTGCCGAACGACCAGGACGAGCGCGGCGGCGGCCAGGACGAGCCCGACGACGCCGATCGGCGTCATCAAGCGCGCGGTGCTCGTCCCGAACGGCACGAACGGGCCACCCAGGCTCACGCTGCTGGCCAGGAAATCGGGTGCCCAGAGCGCCAGGCCGAGAACGACGAGTGCCGCCCCAACAACTACTCGACGCATGCCGCGCGCTCGCCCCCCGGAAGCCACCTCGCCACTCGCTGTCCTACCGGAATCAGGGCCCCGCCCGCCCACGCGCGCGATCAGCAGCGCCAAGACGATTCCACCAAAAGCGTTGAGCCAGAGGATTGCCCGCCAGTCGGCGACGGCGAGGATGAGGGCGCCCAGGATGGGGCCCAGGACGGAGCCGAGCTCTTGGACTCCGCCGACGATCCCCAGCGGGAGGCCGCGGCGGTCCTCCGGCCAGAGCGCCGCGACGATGGCCAGCGTGGCCGGGACCAGGCCGCCGCCACCGATGCCCTGGATGACGCGGCCGGCGACTAGGACGGCCAGGTCCACGGCCAGGGCAGTGACGCCGGAGCCGACTACGAAGATCGCCACGCATCCCAGCAGAACGCGCTGGCGATCGAGAAGGTCGGCGAGGCGGCCGATAAGGGGGAGCACCGCGACATACCCCAGGAGGAAGCCCGAGATGATCGGAGCCGCGCGCTGGAGGCTCTCGATGCCGAGACCGACGCCTTGCATCATGTCGGTCAGGGCGAGCACGACCACATAGGTGTCGGCGGCCGCCAACGCGACGGCGATGGCGGCGAAGGTCAGCAGCGTTCGGGCACGCGTGCTCACCTCGGTCACGCCCGAGCCAGCCGCACCAATCGAGCCGGCCGAGCCGGACGGGCCAGCGGGCCCGGCAGACGCGTCAGGGCTCCGGGATGGCAATGGTCTTCCCGTAATCCGTGAGGACGACGGTGTAGGTCGCGGGCGTCCCGGTATAGAACTCCCCCGTCAGCTTGGCCTGCCGCAGTTGGCCGCTCGTCTTCTCGATGCCTAAGGTCGCCGCGTCGTCGCCGAGGTAAAGCAAGCTTTTGATGACGCTGCCCGGGACCTTCGCGGTGTAGGTGGTCAGGACTTCCTTGCCGTAGCGCTGATCCGCCCCGGCGACCGGATTCGTCGCCTTGGTCAGCAGGCTCGACAGGCCGGCGTCGGGCTTGAAGAGATTGCCCGGGTTGGGCGCGCCGAGGTCTTCGAGGTCGACCGGGACGAGCTTGGGTGTGAACAGCGACATCCACGTCTTGTCGCCGATCGCGACCATGTCGACCGTGGCCGGCGTGCCATTGACGACCGCGCTGACCTTGCCCTTGAACTTCGGCGTCGTGGCATCGATGAGGCCAGTGCCCTCCGCGCCCGAAACACCGTTGTGCCCCGAAGGGATCGAGGCGCTCGATGTCAGTTTGAGCGTGACGGCCTTGGCTGTGTCGAGGGTGGTCTTGGCCTTGGCCAGCGCCGCAGCCGGGTCGGCCGTGGCCGCCTTGTCCTCGCACCCAACCAGGGCGAGCGGGAGGCACAGCAGCGCTGTGGCAAGAGCGAGGCGTCGACGCTTGGCGATGACGATACCCGGCACCACCGACGGCCCACGGTTATGACCGGTACTCCCAAAGGGGAGACAGGCGCCGCCCGAAGCGAGACGATGTCGCTGCCCGTCGACGACCACAGGAGTGCCGGTATGCCGCTGCCCGTCCCCCTTCCTCGCCTTCCCTGGCTGCGCGGCGCGCTCGCGTGGATGATCGTGGGGACCTACGTGGCCCTGGGTGAGGTCAACGGCTTGCTCGATCAGGTGCTATTGCCCGGCGGACGCACCACCAGCCCCACCTCGTTGACGAGCCCCGGCGCCCCATTTGCCTGGGGAGAGACCGTGTCCGACTGGCAAAGTCTCCTCCAAAGCCGCTCCGACCTTCCGAGCCACGCGTGGATCACGACGTATGCCGCGCTCGACCTCTGTTTCATTGCGCTCTACGGCACGGTTGGTTTGCTTCTTCGTCGGCGGACGAATGTCAGCGTGATCGAGCTGACTCCCACGGGTGAGGCGACCTGGGAGAGATCGGCCCGCTGGGCGCGGGTCGGATCGGTGGTCCTGCTCGCAGCTGCCGTCGACGTCACCGAGAACGCGTCGATGCTGATCGCTCTCAAGGCGTCCGAAGCCGCCACCGTGCTTCCGGGCATCACCGCACTCAAGTGGCTACTGATCCTTGGTGCCAGCGTTCTTGCCGTTCGCGCGCATAACGAGGACCGAAGGACTCGCTGGGAGCTCGGCTTGGCTCCGGCAAGAGTGGCCGTCGGGTGGGCGAAAGCCGCATACGCCCAACGCTTTTCACTGCTGATCGTGCTGCCGTTGGCGCTACTCGGCTTGGGCAAGGGACCTGACCTGCTGGAGCAGATCCCGGATATTGAGCGACGCTGGGCCGAGCAGCGTGGCTGGGCGCACCTGCTGTGGGCGAGCGTGGCAACCGTGCTCGTGGCTGGCACGATCTTCGTGCTCGGGCGCATGCGCAGCCACAACGTCGTGATGCGGGCCAGTGCCACGGTGCCCGATCCCCATACGAAACCCGTCCTTTGGCTCTGGTGGGCCAGCCCGGTGGCCGTCCTCCTGCTCGCTGGTATCGCCAACGCACGTGGCGTGTCGCCCACTTCGTCGCGCGTTGCGCTGTTCGCGAGCATCCCCTTCGTCATCGCTGCCGTGTCAACCGCCGTGCGATGGGTCAATCACACCTTTAGCCCTGATGCCACCGGTCGCATGACAACCGCGAGCGACCTCCCAAAGTGGTTGTCCCGCAAGGCAAAGCCGTCAGTGTCGATCGAACAAGCACAACGAGCGATTGCCCTGGGTGACGGCCTGGCCATCGCCCTGCTCATGCTCCCGGGCGTTGGACTCATCCGCGCATTCGCCGGCGAAGTGGCCCTCGGGGACCGACCGGCCATGGCATCGTGGCTCCTCGCCCTCGGCATCGTCATCTGCGTGTTCGGCTGGCCGACCGCTGCCTTCGCCATCCACCGCCTCAATCACGCCTCGAGCGCGCCCATGCCAGCGCGCAGAGTCTGGGCGGCCATCTTGCGCATCCTGACTCCTGGGCTTACGACGTCACGACAGTGGCTGGCTCCAGTCCTCCTCGGCATTTTGGTGCTCGCGGTGATTCCCTTCGGCTCGTACGCAGCGGATGTCTCGCAGATCCTCGGCCCGATCGCGACCTTTCTCGTCGGCGTCACGATCATCTCGGGCCTCGTCGGAACGGTCGTCGTCATCCTCCAACAAGGAGGGGCGCCCGAGTTCTTTTGGCTCCCCCTGGTCCGTCGAGCCTCGGCCCCCGTGACCACATTGCTGATCCTTGCCACAATTCTCGGCACGGTGCGGGGCGGCGGCGATGACGTCCACGGCATCCGAACCCTCCCCGATTTCGTTCCGACGCACCGTCATTCCTGGAGCCAGGTGCTGGCGAACTGGGCCCGCGCCAACACCTGCGACATTCCCCTACCGGACACGAACTACAACGTTCGCCCCCTCTTTGTGTATGCCGCGGAAGGCGGCGGGATCCGCGCCGCCGTGTGGACATCGCTCGCCCTCGACAGGCTCGCCAGCATGGGGAAGCCAGGATGCACCACGGCCCTCATGTCGTCCGGCGCCAGTGGGGGCGCGGTGGGCCTGGCCGTCGCCAGCGTCCTCCCGCCCGGTCACGCAGCAGCCGCAACCGAGCGCATGAGCCGGCCCGAGGCGCTGTCCGTGGCGACGGTCGGCCTGACCGTTACAGACATCGTGTATGCCGCGACCGGCGTCCCAATCCTGGCCCGCGTGGGAGCTGATTGGCGCTGGCTTGATCGCGCGGGGCAGATGGAGATGGCGTGGGAACGAGCGGTCCCCAAACTGGAGTCGCCGTTCCTCAGCACGGCAGCGCCGTCTGGCATCACTGGCGCGCTGGTCCTCAACTCGACCTCGGCCACGAATCGATGCCGGGCCCTCGTGTCGCAGGTCGAATTGAGCGGGATCAAGGACCCTTCATCGGGCACACCGGCCAAGAGCCCTATCGATGACTGCACCGTCACGGGCCGGTCGCCAGCGAGCCTGGATGTGGTTCGCCTGACGGACGCGTGCGGCATCTCGCTGAGTACCAGCACGGCGGCGATGCTGGCGGCGCGTTTCCCGTTCGTGACCCCGTCCGCGGCCTTGTGCTCCGCGGCCGCCAACCAGCAACTCGTTGACGGCGGCTATATCGAGAACACCGGAGTTGGGACCGTGGCGGATCTCGCGCCGCAGTGGCTCCCGCTGGTCCGGAACCACAACTCGTGGGTGCTTTCGATGCGCTCCGGCACCCTGTGGGTGCCGGTGCTGGTGTATTTCGACAACGGCCGCGGAAGTGACCTGGCCGCCCGGCCCAGCAGCCGCACTCAGGAGTTCTTGGTCCCGCCGAAGACCTTCCTCGGGGGCACCAAGGTCCTGTTTGGCGCCGACGCGCAATTGCGTCGGGTGCAGCAGTTGTTCGCGGCCGACCAACTCTTTGCCGGTCGCGGCAGCGCTGCCGCGATCACCGCGGTGAACAAATGGCGACCAACGACGACTTATGTCGCCTATCAGGCCACTGCACCCTCGACCTCTGCCCCGCTGGGGTGGGTTCTGTCCGAAGCGAGTTACAGAGCGCTGGAAAGGGCTGCGAAGAACCAGCCCCGTCTTGCGCGTAAGGGTGACACCCCGGCCGATCAGAGCCCCGCGAGCGGGCTTGGCGTGATGCAAGAGAAGGGGTATGGCAGCCTGACAGACCTCGGCAGAATTTTTGGTGAGTAGGCCGAGTCACTGACGAAAGGTCGCTGCCTGATGCGTGCGGTAGTGCTCGGCTCCACCGGTTTCCTCGGGCGCACGATCGTGGCCGAGTTAGCGCGGAGGGGTCACGCGGTTGTCGGCTACTCCCGCGAAGGTGCGCCGTGCCCGGAGGCCCCGGCCGCGGCATACGACTCATTGGATGTGGTGGAGGCGAGCGACACTGACTTGGACGCCTGCTTGGCCGGCGCCGATGCGGTCGTGTATTGCCTGGGACCCGATGAGCGCGTACGCATTCCGCGTCCCGCCACGACCTTCTTCCAACGCCTTCTCGTCGCGCCGGCCGAGCGGGTGGCGTATGCCGTGCGGCGCTGCGGCGTGGCGCGATTCGTTGTCCTCGGGTCCTACTTCACTGCCTTCGACCGACTCCACCCGGAGTGGCAACTGAGTGCGCGCCATCCCTATATCAAGGCGCGGGCGGACCAACAGCGCCGCGTTCACGCCGATGCGGGCGCCGCGAGCACGTCGATGCTGGAGATTCCCTTCGTCTTTGGTTCTCTGCCGGGGATCGTGCCGATGTGGAAGTCCTATCTCATCGACCCGGCCCGCCGGTTCCCGGTTGTGTTCTCGCCGGCCGGACGGAACGCCGCGGCAACCAATCTCGATGTCGCGCAGGCCGTTTCGGGCCTGGTCGAGGGGTGGATCCCGGCCGGGGATCACCCGGTCGTCACCGACAACTACACCTTCGAGCGCCTCAACCGGGTGATCGTCGAGGCGCTCGATCGGCCACGCCGTCCGGTGGTGACAATTCCGACCGGACTGCTCGCCGCGGGGCTGCGCGCGGAGCAGGCGCGCCGGCGCCTGACCGGCGCCGGCGCGGGTCTCACCACGAGTTGGCTCGCCCGAGACATTCTGGCGCGGGACCTCGGGCTGGACCCCGCGGCATACGCCCCGGTGTTGGGCCTGACCCCCCGCTCACTGGACAATGCCGTCCGCGCAACCGTCGCGGCGTCGCTCGCCTGATCTCGGCGAGCGTATGCCGCGCCCTCAGGCGAGCGTGAGCGTGTCCCCGGCGGCGTCGAGACCGACCGTGACGGTGTCGCCATCGCGGACCTGGCCGGCGAGGACCGCGCGGGCCAGCCGGTCGCCGATCTCGCGCTGCACCAGCCGGCGCAGGGGGCGGGCGCCATACGCCGGGTCGTAGCCGGTCTTGGCCAGCCAGTCGCGGGCAGCATCGGTGACGTCGAGGGTGATCCGCCGGTCGCGCAGGCGGGTCGCCAGCTGGCGCACCTGCAGGTCGACGATGTGCGCCAACTCCTCCTGGCTCAGGGCATCGAAGAGGATGACGTCATCGAGCCGGTTGAGGAACTCTGGCTTGAAGGCGGCGCGGACGCTCGACATGACGGCGTCCTTCTTCTGCTCCTGCGACAGGGTCGGGTCGATGAGGAACTGGCTGCCGATATTGGAGGTCAGCACGAGGATGACATTGCGGAAATCCACCGTGCGACCCTGCCCGTCGGTCAGCCGCCCATCGTCGAGCACCTGCAGCAGGATGTCGAAGGTCTCCGGGTGCGCCTTCTCCACCTCATCCAGCAAGACCACGCTGTATGGCCGTCGGCGCACCGCCTCGGTCAGCTGCCCGCCCTCGTCGTACCCGACATAGCCGGGGGGCGCGCCGATGAGGCGCGCGACGGCGTGCCGCTCGGCATACTCACTCATGTCGATGCGCACCATGGCGCGCTCGTCGTCAAAGAGGAAGTCCGCCAACGACTTTGCGAGCTCGGTCTTGCCGACACCGGTGGGGCCGAGGAAGAGGAACGAGCCGGTCGGGCGATCGGGATCGGCGAGGCCGGCCCGGCTGCGGCGCACCGCATCGGAGACGGCCTGCACGGCACCGCCCTGGCCGATCAGGCGCGCACCGATGATCGACTCCATCGACAGCAGCTTCTCGGTCTCGCCTTGAAGGAGCCGACCCGCGGGGATGCCGGTCCACGCGGAGATGACCTCGGCGATGTCGTCGGGGCCAACGCGCTCCTTGACCATCAAATCCGCTGTGCCACGGGCGATCTCGTCCTCATTGGCCTTGGCGAGGTCCTTCTCCAAAGCGGGGATCTCGCCATACATCACCCGGGAGGCCTGCTCGTAGTTGCCTTCGCGCTGGAGCCGCTCAGCTTGCGTGCGCAGGTCGTCGAGGCGAACTTTGAGGTCACCGACCTTGTTGAGGCCGGACTTCTCTGCCTCCCAACGGGATTCGAGGGCACCCAACTCCTCGGTGGAGTCGGCGAGGTCCTTGCGCAGCTTGGCCAGCCGCTCCTTGGAGGCGTCATCGGTCTCGCGGGCGAGATGCAACTCCTCCATCTTCATGCGGTCGACAGACCGCCGCAGCTGGTCGATTTCGACGGGGCTGGAGTCGATCTCCATGCGCAGGCGCGAGGCTGCCTCGTCGACGAGATCGATGGCCTTGTCGGGCAACTGCCGGCCGCTGATGTAGCGGTCGGACAGCGAGGCCGCGGCCACGAGGGCGCTGTCCTCGATCTCGACCTTGTGGTGCGCTTCGTAGCGTTCCTTCAGGCCGCGCAGGATCGCGATGGTGTCCTCGACGCTCGGCTCACCGACGAAGACCTGCTGGAAGCGGCGCTCCAGGGCGGGGTCTTTCTCGATGTGCTTGCGGTATTCGTCCAGCGTCGTCGCGCCGACGAGGCGCAGCTCGCCGCGGGCGAGGAGCGGCTTGAGCATGTTCCCGGCGTCCATCGCGCCCTCGCCGGTGGCCCCCGCGCCGACGACCGTATGCAGTTCGTCGATGAAGGTGATGATCTGGCCGTCGCTGGCCTTGATCTCCTCGAGGACAGCCTTGAGCCGCTCTTCGAACTCTCCGCGATACTTCGCCCCGGCGACCATCGCCCCGAGGTCGAGGGAGAGAAGTCGCTTGTCCCGCAACGATTCAGGGACGTCGCCATCGACAATGCGCTGGGCCAGACCCTCGACGACAGCAGTCTTGCCGACGCCGGGCTCGCCGATGAGGACGGGGTTGTTCTTGGTGCGCCGCGAGAGGACTTGGACGACGCGACGGATCTCGGTGTCCCGGCCGATGACGGGGTCGAGCTTGCCGTCGCGGGCGGCCTGGGTCAGGTCGGTGGAGTACTTGTCGAGAGCCTCGCTCGTCGCATCCGGGTTCTCGGTCGTGACCTTGCGGCCGGCGCGCAGATGCTCGATCTGCGCCTCGACGGCCTTCGCGTCAACACCCTTCAGCGCACCCTTTTCGGCGAGTGCAAGGACGAGCGCGTCGACGGACATATAGGTGTCGCCCCACGCCTTCATCAGCGTGTCGGCTTGGTTGAGCACGGGCATGACGGACTGGCCGAAGCCGGGACCATTGCTCGCTCCGCTGACCTTGGGCAGCTTGGCGATCTCTGCGCGCGCGGCGGCGCCGATCGCCTCAGGGCTGGTGCCACCGGCGGCCAGCAGCGCCGGGACGGTGGTCTCGGGGACCTCCACCGCGGCGAGCGCGATGTGGGCGGGGGTGATCTCGGGGTTGCCGGCCGTCTGGGCCGCGCGCTGAGCGATCGCGAGGATCTCGGCAACCTTCGTGGTCGGCTTGAGTTCCATGAAGGGAATGACTCCTTTGGGCAGGGGTGATGGTGGTTTCTGGTCTGATCAACCCTAGTCACGTTGAGTCTATTCCGCTCAACTTTGGAGTCGTTCGGGCGCGACCCACCCAAACCGCGGGTTGCGGAGGTATGTGCGGTCGAGACGGACAATCGGCACCGGGAAGGGGTGGGTATGCAGCGCGACGAGTTCTCGGCCTACGTGCAAGCGCGCTGGCCTGCCCTTGTGCGCACCGCCGTGCTGCTCACCGGTGACCGCCACGCGGCCGAAGATCTGGTGCAAGAGAGCCTGATCAAGGCGGCGCAGCATTGGCACCGACTCGACGGCGCCCCCGACGCCTATGTCCGGCGCATCATGTACACCCGCTCCATTGATGCCTGGCGCTTGCGGCGCCACCAGCCGGACCCGGTCGAGGTGACCGAACGGCATACGCGCGCAGTGCCGGATGGCACCGACCATGTCGACCTGCGGTTGCCGCTCGCGGGGGCGCTGCGCGAGCTGAGCCCCGGGCAGCGCGCGGTGATCGTCGCGCGCTTCTATGAAGACCGCACCGAGGTCGAGACGGCCGCCCTGCTCGGTAAATCGGTGAGCACCATCAAGAGCCAGACCCGCGATGCCCTCGCCCGATTGCGCACTGTGGCACCGGATCTCGCCATCCATCTCGGCAAGGAGGAGGTGCCCCGATGAGCACCGATCTGCAGGATCTGCTCCGCGAACTCGCGGACGTCGATGCGGGCCCCGAACCCCGACCCGGAGGCGCTTTTCGACGCCGGTCGACGCACCACCGTGCGTCGTCGGGTCACCGGCGCCGCCGCCACCCTGGCCGCCGCCGCGGCGCTGGGGTATGCCGGGTGGCCGGCCACCACCCTCGACTCCGCACCACCCGCCGGCACGTCGAGTCCGACGGAGACGACATACCCCATCGCCGTGAGGAAACCGTTGTTGAGCAAGTGCTCGTCCGACCACTACGGGCCCAAGCTGTTGGCGATATCGACGGACGGCGGTCCCCTCTGGCAGCTTTGACGCTGTCGTGCACGGCTTGACTCGTCGCAGCTACATCAATTTCCCGTTCGGCGATACTCGTCTAGGTCAGGGATTGAGAGCCCCGATTCCCGGTATGTCGTCTTCCCGGAAAGCGTCAGCGACGTCGACGAGGGTCAGTTGGTCGACACCCAGGCCCCTGATGCGGCCCCAGTCATTCTTCCCGCACCAACAAAAGCCCCATTCGTCATCGCCGGTTGGCTGGACGGGGACACCCTGCTTGGGTTCACAAGCGGCAGTCCTTCGACTGTGGAGTTGCGCGCGAGCACGTGGACGATTGGGGACACCGCGTGGCGCGAGACCGGCGTGACGCTCAGCGATACGACCCAACGCCACCCCGGCGAAAACGCCATCGCAGCCTCGCTCAGTCCAGATGGCCAAAGCATTCTCGTGCGCTGGCAGGAGCAGACCGAGCTCGACCAGCTGCCGCTGGACGGCATACCCAGCAATGAAGAGCGCCGCACCCAGGCCCGGCTCTTCCGACTTTCGGATGGGGCGGCCATACCCCTGCCTGGCCAGAAGGGCACGGGCCTCGCCTCCTGGGATGGGTGGGGTTGCCGGCCGGCCTGGCAGGACGGCCGGCCGCTGATCACCGACCACGTCCTCGCGCCGATGTCCGCCCCGGACGAGCGCATCATCGCGATCTCTGATCGGTTCAACGCTTCGTGTATCTCCGTGGCGGGCGACCAACTCAGGGGCGCCCCCGCTGGCGGGCTGTTGGCGGTCCTGCGGGTCCGCGTGGCCGACGCGGCGATCTGGCTCGTGCCCGCTCTGCTCTTGATTGCCACCGGCATCGCGCGGCTCCTGCGTCGCCGCCGCGAGCGCCCCTGACCGCCGTCGCGTGCGTGGGAGCAGGGTTATCGCCCTGCGCCCACGCACGCGAACATTGCAACCCCGAGGTATCCTGGAAATCAACGCAAGATACCCACGATATCGAGACTCACCATGTCCATGACCAAAACCCCCATCGAGATCGATGACGATCTGCTGTCGGGCGCTGCGGATGCCCTCGGCACCCGGACCAAGAAGGACACCGTCAACGCGGCGCTGCGTCACGTGCGTGACGAGCACCGACGGATGACCGCTCTTCGGGAGTTGCGCGCGATGGGCGAGGCCGGTGACTATGCCGACTTCATCGGCGCCTCGGACCGCTATCGATGAGGCCGCACTATCTGCTCGACACATCTGCTCTTTTCCGAATTCTTGGTGGAGTCACGAGTTGGGATCGAGAAATCCAGGCGGGAGTCATCGCGATCTGCCCAGCAGTTGAGTTGGAGTTTCTCTATTCCGCGCGGTCGCTCGCGGATCGCCGACGAAAGCAGGACCTCCTCAAGGCAGCGTTCACCTGGATTCCCATGCACGAGCGCAGCTTCGAGCGCGCCCAGGAGGTGCAACAGTTCCTGACCGAGTCGGGTCAGCATCGCTCGGCCAAAGCCATCGACCTCGTGATCGCGGCCACCGCCGAATCGGCCAAAGTCAGCGTCCTGACCGATGACCGGGATTATGAGGCGATCTCCAGGGTCACGGGCCAGCCGGTGGCCCGGGTCATGTGACGCTCGCGTGAGCGAAAGCAGGGTTATTGCCCAGCTATCACTCACGCGAGGGGGTCGCGCGAATATCGCGGAGCCCGATCAACCGCCGTGGGGGCGCAACTCCGGCTCGAGTTCGGCGACGATGCGGGCGTGGAGGGCCTCGTCAATGACGAACTTGCGGCGCCACACGGCATACCCGGCGACGATCAGCACGGCGGGGATGAGCAGCATCGAGACCTTCATCGTCGTGATGCCGCCCGCGGTGACATCGGCCGCCGTGTCCGCGTCATTGATGCCCGCGATGATGACGGTCGCCGAGACGATCCAGGTGTTCATGGCGGCGGAGGTCTTGTTGATGAATGGCTGCAGCGCGAAGGTGACGGCGTTGTTGCGGCGGCCGAGCTTCCACTGGCCATACTCAATCGTGTCGGCCTGGAAGACGAGCATCAGCAGCATGATGAAGCTCGCGAGGAAGAACATCGCAAACGCCAAGCCGCCGAGGACGACGATATTCATCGGGGCGGCGAAGAAGAGCGCATAGGTGATCACAATGAGCGCTGTCGACCAGGTGAAGAGCTGGCCGCGGGACCACCGTCGGCGGGCGAGCGGGAAGGTCGCGAGCCCGGCGATCTGTCCGAGCCCGACGAAGAGCGCGAAGACCGGGAAGACGGCCTCGTCGCCATATGCGTACTTGAAGAAGTACCAGCCGAAGGCTCCGGTCGTGCCATAGCCGAGCATGAAGAGCAGGTATGCCGCTGCAGCCCAGAGCAATTGGTCGTTGCCGAAGAGCGCACGCAGCAGCTCGCGCAGGCCGGTCCGCTCGCCCTCGAGGTCGACATCGGTGCGCTCGCGGACGGCAAGGATCGGCACCAGCATGAGTGCGACCATGATCACGGCGAGGATGATGGCGATGGTGCGCCACGAGCCGGTCGTGCCGCCTTCGATGCCCCCGGCCAGCGCCGCCACGGCCACGGGCACGCCCGCGACGGCGGCGAACTGACCGATCGAGGCGAAGGTCCTGGCGACCGCCGCCAGCCGCTCCCGCTCGGCCGGATTGATCGACAGCGCCGGGAGCATCCCCCAGTAGGAGATGTCGTGCGCCGACCACATCAACCCCCAGAGCAGCACGACGACGCCGAAGACCGCGACGAAGGCGCCGCCGTTCAGCCCGGTGTCGGTGAACAGCAGCACCGTGGCGATGCCCGACGCCAGCCCACCGAAGAGCAGCCAGGGCTTGAACTGCCCATACCTGCTGCGTGTGCTGTCGACGAGCGCGCCGACCACGGGGTCAAGGAAGGCATCGAGCAGCCGCGCGGCGAGCAGCACCCCGGAGACCCACCACATCGTCGAGTCCGGGAGGTTAAGGACCTCGGTCAGATAGACCACGAGATAGAAGCTGACCAATGTGTAGACCGCGTCCCGCCCGAGGGTCCCCACGCCATACGTCCACTGGTTGCGGCGGAAGTCCGGCGAGGCAGAGGTGCGCAGGTCGGCGGGGCTCTCGACACTCATGGCGCGCAGATTACCGGCCGGTAGGATGCGCGTGTCGTCGATCGAGATCCACTCCAGGACTTCTTCCCCGCCACCATCTACGACGGCAGCGTTGCCGCGCACCGTGATTCGCGGATTGTGGTCGATCTCGTCGATCAGATAGCCCGACATCGTCGCGCTCAGATCGGGCCGCCGGATGAGGATCGTCACCGAGCGGGCGAAGCGCGCCAGGTGCACCGCCGCCTGCCCCGCCGAGTTCCCACCGCCGACGACAAAGACCGGTTGGTCCTCCATCTCGCGCGCCGCCGTCATCGCGGCGCCATAGTTCACTCCGCGCCCGACCATCTCGTCGATGGTCGGTATGCCGATGCGCCGGTAGTCCACCCCAGTCGCGATGACGATCGCGCGGGCCCGCACCTCACCCCCGTCCGTGCAGACCGTATGCGGATCCCCCGGCCCCCCGGTCCGGATCGCGGTCACCGGCCACCCGGTGAAGAAGCGCGTGCCGAAGCGGAGGGCGAGAATGTCGCCCTCCCCTCGAAAGGCCCTCATGCGCGTCATCATCCTCGGCTCGACCGGCTTCCTCGGTCGCTCCATCGTGACCCATCTCGCGGCGGCCGGCCATGAGGTCGTGGGCGTCTCCCGATCGGGACGGCCGTCACCGGAGGCCCCCAACACCAGCGCCGTGGCCCTCGACCTGACCAGCGCCGCGCCCCGCGATCTCGACGACCTCCTGGACGGCGCCGATGCCGTTATCCATGGCCTCGGTCCCGACGATCGCGAGCGCGTCCCCGCACCTGCTCTCGACTACTTCCGGCGTATGCAGGTCGCTCCCACCGTCGCCGTCGCCGCCGCCGCTCGTCGAGCTCGGGTGGGCACGATGGTGATCCTCGGGTCCTACTTCAGCCACTTCGATCGGCTCCGCCCAGAGCTCAACCTGGCCGGTGCGCATCCCTATATCCAGGCCCGGCGCGAGCAGACCGCCGAGGCCCGAGCCGCCGGCCCGGAGGTCGTGACAACCCTGGAAATCCCTTTCGTCTTTGGCGCAGTTCCTGGGGTGGTGCCGATGTGGAAGTCCTACCTCGTGGACCCCCTCCGCCGGATGCCCGTCGGATTCGTGCCCCGCGGCATGAGCGCTGCCGTCACCGATCGCGATGTGGCCCAGGCAGTTTCGTTCGCACTCGAGGGCCGGATCAGCGGCAGTATGCCGATCGCCACGGACAACTATTCCTTCGACCGGCTCGCCCGGGTGATGCTCGGCGCCCTCGGCCATCCCCGCCGACCCGTCGTCGGCGTGCCCAACGCCGCCCTGGCCCTGGGAATGCGCGCCGAAGCCGCTCGCCTGCGCCTGAAGAAAATGGACTCCGGCCTCGACCTCGCCCGCCTTCCGCGCGACCTGATCGGCGCCGACCTCTCCCTCGACACCACCGAGTTCGGCGAGGCAATCGGCCTGTCCCCCAGAACAATCGACGACGCCGTGATCGCGACCGTGCGAGCTAGCCAATGACCCCGCGCCGACCGCCACGAGGCAAGCCGGTCCTGCATACAGACCGGCTCGAGTTGCAGCCGCTGACCTGGGACCACCTGCCCGAGCTGACGGCACTCGATGCCGACGAAGAAGTCATGCGCTATCTCGACCGCCCCCGCACGCCGGAACAGGTGTGCGAGCGGCAGCTGGCGCGGATGGATCCAACCCACGACGCGATGAGCCTCGGCTATTGGTGCGGCTATCACCGAGGCCGCTTCGTCGGCTGGTGGCTGCTCACGCCCGAGGGGCCAGGATGGGCCGAAATCGGTTGGCGCCTATCCCGATCCGCGTGGGGTCGCGGATTGGCAACCGAGGGTGCCCGGGCCGTCATCGAGCACGGCTTCACGACCGTCGGCCTGGAACGCATCAAGGGCGAAACGATGGTCGCCAACGAACGCAGCCGTTCGGTGATGGTGAAGCTCGGCATGCGGCATACCCGCATCGAGCACCGCACCTGGGAGGATCCGTTGCCCGGCGTCGAGCAGGGCGAGTGGCTCGCCGAGATCAGCCGCGACGAATGGCTCGCTCAGGGGTCGTAACGCGGCTCAGGTTCGGGGTCGTACCAGCCGCCCCGCTCTTCGACCGTCGCCTCGAACCGGTCCTTCAGACCTGAGGCAACCGCCCCGGATTCGTCGGCGACATTGGCCTCGCGGACATAGACCGCCCACTCATCGGACTCGGCGTCGTCCTCCCCCGCCAGCGGCTGGCGGATGACGCGGACCTCGGTGAAGCCCTCCTCCCGCAACTCCTCGGCCACCTCGTCGGCATCGTCGCGCTCAGGGAAAACCAGCAAGTGCTCGCTCACGAGACGACACCTTAACGATCGGCGAGCGCCGAACGCCGACGGTGAGCGGCACTTGCGGTGCCGCCCCACGACGCGAAAGGCTCCGCCATATGCCGCCCGGTGCCCGACCTCGCACGTGGCAGTTGCCCTTCCTGGCCCGAGCGTTGGCCACGGTTCATGCGCTCGGCGCGCTCACCGCGATCTTCCTGACCCTCTTCGTGGGACGCCAAGTGCGGCCCTCCACTGCGGAGGTCGCCTTCGGCCTGATCAATGTGCCGGCGGCGCCGACCTTCCTCTCGATCGTGGTCCTGGCCCTGGTCACCGGCGCTCTGGTCTTCCGCAAGCGGATCGGCCTGTGGTTCGTCGCGGCTTTCCAACTGCTCGGCACCTATCTCGGCCTCGTGGAACTGTTGACCTTGCGGCTGCCCTTGAGTGGCGTGTGGGAAACGCGCGGCGATCTCGGACGCGGCCTGGATCTGCTCTCGATCGCGATGTCCGGGGTGATCCTCGCGGTTCTGTGGCGGGTGCGGCCCGTCTTTTCGGGTCGGTTGCGTCGCGGCTCCTGGTGGCTGGCGGGCCTCACCCTGGCGGCGGGCACGACCATCACGGGCGCCGCGACCTGGGTCTTGCTCGCCGCCACCCGATCCGAAACGCCGGGGCTGCGCAGCCTGCTCAGCACGGCCGTGCGCGCGCTGACGGGCACCGCGGATGAGGCGCACGAATCGTGGGCGGCCGATGTGGCGGCGACGCTGCTCGGTCTGACGATCTTGCTCGCCGTCATCGCCTTTCTCAGTTCGTCACGTGGCCCGAGCGAATGGACCGGCGAGCACGAACTCGACATCCGCCGCCTGCTCGCCGACTATGGCGACGACTCGCTCGGCTATTTCGCCACTCGCCGCGACAAGGCCTCGATCTTCGCCCCGGACGGCCGGGCCGTCGTGACCTATCGCGTCATCGCCGGCGTCAGCCTCGCCTCCGGTGACCCCATCGGCCGACCCGAGTCCTGGGGCGCGGCCATCGAGGCCTGGAAGGCCGAGGCGCGCGAGTATGGCTGGGTGCCAGCGGCTTTGTCGGCGAGCGAGGCGGGAGCCACGGCATACGCCGGGCACGGCTTGCGCGTGCTGGCCATCGGCGACGAGGCGATCCTCGATCCGGAGCGCTTCGATCTGCGGCGCGCCTCGATGACGCCGGTGCGCCATGCCGCGCGGCGGGCCCAGCGGGCGGGGCTGATGGTGCGGCTGCGTCGGCAGTCCGAGATCTCCCCTGAGGAACTCGCAACCATCGCGGCGGCCGCCGAAGCGTGGCGGGGCGAGGAGCCGGACCGCGGCTTCTCGATGGCGCTGAACCGGGCGGGCGATCCCGCAGACGGCCGCATCCTGCACGTCACGGCGCACGACGCCTCGGGCGAACTGGCCGGCGTGCTGTCCTTCGTGCCATGGGGGCAGCGCGGCGTCTCCCTCGATGTCATGCGCCGCAGCCCCCAGGCGCCCAATGGCGTCACGGAATTCATGGTCAGCGAATTGCTCACGAGGGCTCCCGAAGTGGGGGTTCGACGGGTCTCGCTGAACTTCGTCATGTTCCGCCAGACCTATTCCGACGCCGAGCGCATCGGAGCGGGTTCCGTTGCACGAGTGAGCTATTCGGTGCTTGGGGTGCTCGACCGGTTCTGGCAGTTGGAGCGGCTCTATCGATCCAACGAGAAGTATGAGCCCGAGTGGGTGCCGCGCTTCCTCTGCTACGAAGACGCCCTGGCGCTGCCACAGATCGCCGTCGGCGCGGGTGCCGCCGAGGGCTTCGTGCCCTGGCGGATGCCGCGCACGACCCGGCAACTCAACCCCGAGCAGGTGCGTCAGGCGCGTGCCCTCGAGGAGATGCCCTCGGCGCTGGCCGCGCCGGTGCGGCGCTCGGACCAGACCGCGCGCCGGCTCGACCGCTTGACTGCCGTCCGGGCCGCCGGAGGCGACCCCTACCCCCCGAGCCACGGGTATGCCGACACTCCCCTCCCCGCCCTCACCCTCGATTTTTCCCCCGGTCGTCAGGTCAGCGCGGCCGGGCGGGTCCGTCAGGTCCGCGATTTCGGGGGCGTGCAATTCGTCGTCCTCGACGAGCAGGGGGCCCACCTGCAGGTGCTGCTGAATGCTGCGACGATGGGCCGAAATGCCTTGCGGCAGTTCGCCGAACAGACCGCGACGGGGGATTTGATCCGCGTCACCGGCCGGCTGGGCACCTCTCGCACGGGAACCCCAAGCCTCCTCATGGATTCCTGGGAACTGCTCGCCGCGAGCCTGCATCCGATCCCCTGGCGTTCGTTCACCGATGGCGACTCCCGGCTGCGCCAGCGCTCGACCGATCTGATCGTCCACCCCGACGACTTCACCCCGCTGCGCCACCGCGCGGCCATCCTCGCGGCCGTGCGCGCGACCCTCGCCGCGGATGCCGTGATGGAGGTCGAAACGCCGATGCTCAACACCATCCACGGCGGCGCCACAGCGCGCCCCTTCCACACCTTCATCAACGCCTATGGCGTGGACCTCACCCTGCGCATCGCCCCCGAGCTCTATCTCAAACGGCTCGTCGTCGCCGGCAGCGGCCCGATCTATGAACTCGGCCGCAACTTCCGCAATGAGGGTGCGGACGCGACGCACAATCCGGAGTTCACCTCGCTGGAGGCCTACGTCCCGGGCGGCGATTACACCTCGATGCGCCACCTCACCGAACGCCTGATCAAGGCGGCCGCGGTGGCCGTTCACGGGCGAGAAGTCCTGCCGATGCCGCGCCCGGAGCAAGTGCGCACGGGCTTGGCTGGCGTGGATCTGGTTGATATCAGCGGCGATTGGCCCGTCGTCTCGGTCCTCGATGCCGTCAGTTCTGCGGTGCATCAACCGATCACGATGGACACCGATCCCGATGTCCTGCTGGCCTTGGCCCGCGAGCATGGCATCGCGGTCCGCCCCCAGATGGGTCCGGGGGCGATCATCGAGGAGTTGTATGCCGAGCTGGTCGAGTCCGCGACCACGGTCCCCACGTTCTCTGTCGACTTCCCCGTGGAAACCTCGCCATTGACCCGTCCGCACCGATCGCTTCCGGGGCTCGCGGAGCGGTGGGACCTGGTGATCGCGGGCATGGAGTTGGCCACGGCATACACCGAACTCACCGACCCCCTGGAGCAGCGGGCGCGGCTGACGGCGCAGTCGCTCAAGGCCGCGGCCGGGGATGTCGAGGCGATGGAGATCGACGAGGACTTCCTGCACGCTTTAGAGCTCGGGATGCCACCCACCGGCGGTCTCGGTATGGGCGTGGACCGGCTGGCAATGTTGTTGACCAATACGGCGATTCGCTCCGTCCTGACCTTCCCCTTCGTCCGCCCGGACCGCGCCGCCCGGTGAAACGGCCGCGCACGAGCCGGCGGGTTTTGGCATTCTCCCGTCATGGCCCCCACGCGCTGCGCTCGCTACCGCACCACCGATGAACTGCTCGACTTCGTCGCGATCCTCGATGCCGCGCCCAAGGACACCGGAACGCTGAAGCTCGTCGTGCGCCGGCCCACCGTCGGCGAGCGCGAGGTGCTCGACGTCGGACGGCTGGACCCGGCATACGGCCTGCACGGCGATAGCTGGATCAGCCGCGGCTCCAAGCGGACGCCGGACGGCTCCTCCCATCCCGACATGCAGCTCAATGTCATGAGTCACCGGATGGTCGCCTTCCTCGCCGACGATCCCACGCTCGAGCCCCTCGCGGGCGACCAGCTCTATCTGGATCTCGATCTCTCCGAAGCGAATTTGCCGGAGTGGACCTACTTGAGCTTCGGCGAGCCCGACGCCCCGAGTGCTGTCATCCAGGTCACCGATCAGCCGCACACCGGGTGCGCGAAGTTCATCGAGCGCTTCGGCGAGGAGGCGATGCGCTTCGTGAACGGTCGCACCGGTCGGCCACGTCGGCTGCGCGGCCTCAATGCCCGCGTCGTGCAGCCGGGCGAGATCCGCCCCGGCGACCGGGTCACCGTCCGCCGCCCGGACTGACGCCTAGGCCGGCCCCCACTCCCACGGTCGCACCGGGCTGCTGTCGACGAGCCAGGTCTCGAGGTCCTGCATCGCGCCGGTGGCGATCAGGAGCCCGACGACGACGAAGAGCGCGCCGATCGCCCGCCGCCAGGGCGTATGCGGATCGCTCGCCCACCGCAACCGCTGGACCAGCGAGCGGCCCAGCAGGGCGACGGCGAGGAGGACGCCGACCAGACCCACGGCATACGCCAGCAACAGGGCCAGTCCGCGGCCGAGGTCAGCGGGGAGAACCGTGACCACGACATAGCCGTACAGCGGGCTGCAGGAGGTGAAGACCGGCCCAAGGGCAAGGCCGGTGAGGATGGCCCCGCCCAGGCCACTTCGGGCTCGGGAGCGCGCCAAGGCTCCGGTGGACCGCGCATTGAGGCCGCTCGTGACGGATACCCGGTCCCACAGGTCGGGAAAGAGCGCGAGCACGCCTAGGGAAGCGCTGATCTTTAGGACTGTGCGGCCTGGTGGCTGGCTCGGCCGGGCGGGTCGGGAAATGATGAGGTCGTGGACAGTGAGCAGCTCTCCTTCA
>Ga0209794_1000296_pt1 | contig 94547 bp, 79 predicted proteins | sample EBPBio232013_DNA_FD_185869 | JGI IMG/M metagenome (GOLD analysis project Ga0209794, IMG submission 185869) | Wastewater treatment Type I Accumulibacter community from EBPR Bioreactor in Madison, WI, USA - Reactor 1_5/23/2013_ DNA (SPAdes)... | ecosystem: Engineered > Bioreactor > EBPR >...
AGCTGAAAGGAAGAAGATTGTAGAAGAAGTGCTCGACAAAATGGTCATCATGCACCGTCGCAACCATTACCCGCAACAATTGTCGGGTGGTCAGCAGCAAAGGGTTGCTGTAGCACGCGCTGTTGTCAACAATCCTAAACTGATTTTGGCCGATGAACCAACCGGAAACCTTGACTCCAGCAATGGTAATGAAGTGATGCAATTGCTCACCGACCTGAACGAGCAGGGTACCACGATTGTGATGGTTACACACAGTGAGCACGATGCCCGTTACAGTCACCGGGTTATTCGCATGCTCGATGGCCAGGCAGTAACGGAAAACATCATGGTTTAATTGATTTTACATGCTGCTGAACTACCTTAAAATAGCCTGGAGAAACCTGCAAAAACACCGGTTTTTGTCGGTACTCAATATCGTAGGTTTATCTGTCGGCATCTGTTGTTTTCTACTCATTGCTCTGTATATCAGCAATGAATTGAGTTATGACAAATACCATGTTAACAACGACCGGATTTACCGGATAAATGCTGACCTGGTATTTGGCGGCACTTCTTTATCGATGGCGGTCACCCCCGATCCAATGGGTGCGGTGTTAAAAAAGGACTATCCCGAGGTCGAACAGTTTACGCGCATTTATACTTCGAGCGGATCAAAACTGATCAGAAAGGGCAACAATTTCATTACTGAAAACGCGGTTGCGCATGTTGATTCCAGCTTTTTTGATGTCTTCAGTTTTGTGTCGCTGCAAGGCGATTTGCAGCATGCGCTGACAGCCCCCAATGCAGTGGTGATCACCGAAACGGCTGCGCGAAAATATTTCGGGTCCACGGCAGCCCTTGGGCAGGTGATTGAAACCACCGACCAGGGTAAAACCGATTATAAGGTGACCGCGGTTATCAAAGACATGCCGCAAAACGGGCATTTTCATTTCGACTTTCTGTTTTCCATGCAGAATGTAAACTATCCGTTCGGCACGTACCTGAGTCATAATTTCAGCACCTATCTCCTGCTGCAAAAAGGTACAGACCCGCGCGCTTTTGAAAAGCATTTCCCCGATTATATCAAGCGTTATGTGATTGCCGAAGCCAGTCAGGGCATGAATATTAAAAGCCTGCAGGAATTTGAAGCCGGCGGGAATCGGATTTCGTACACATTGATACCGATTACCAGCGTACACCTGCATTCCAACCGCATGGTAGAACTGGGTGTAAACAGCAATAGTCAATATGTGACCATTTTTTCGGCGATCGCTTTTTTTATACTGCTGATTGCCTGCATCAATTTCATGAACCTTAGCACCGCCCGCTCAGCCACGCGCGCACGCGAAGTAGGTATCAGAAAAGTATTGGGTTCCGAAAAACAGATGCTGGTAAAACAGTTTCTTTCAGAGTCATTATTAATAACCCTTATTTCTACGACCGTCGCTCTCTTCCTGGCCTGGGCAAGCTTGCCTGCATTCAATCAATTGGCGGGGAAATCATTCCGTTTCATTGATTTTATGGGCACGGGATTTTGGCCTTTCTTACTGCTACTACCAGTGGTGGTTGGCTTGTTGGCAGGACTATATCCCTCATTTTATCTGTCGTCATTTCAACCCATCACGGTACTTAAAGGCAAATTCAAATCAGCCAATAATACCAGCCGCCTTCGGAGTGCGCTGGTTGTTTTCCAATTTGCTACTTCGATTGTTTTGGTGATCGGCACCCTGGTGGTGTACCGGCAGTTAAATTATATCAGCCACAAAGATGTTGGGTTCAATAAAGAACAGGTACTTATTATTCAAGGCGCTGGTGCTTTAAATGAACGATACAATAGCTTTAACCAGGAACTCGAAAAAGTGACCGGTGTTGTTAGCACGGCGTCTGCCAGTTTTTTACCCGTGATGCCCAGTCATCGTAGCGACCAGACCTTCTCCACTTCGCCGGTCATCAACAATCACAATGCTTTCAATATGCAACGGTGGAAAATTGATGAAAACTATATTTCCACCCTGGGTATGCAAATGGCTGCTGGCAGAAACTTTTCGAAAGCATACAAAACAGATTCAACTGCCATCATCCTGAATGAATCGGCGGTTAAACTCCTGGCACTGAAAAACCCCATCGGCTCCCTGTTGTACGATTACAAAGACAGCAAAGACCTGGTGCCGCGCACCATTATTGGCGTGGTGAAAGATTTTCACTTCTCCTCTCTGCGCGATGAAATCGGTCCATTGGCCTTTGTAATGGGCGACAAACATTGGAATACTGCGGTACGCGTTGGCAGCAACCATGCTAAGCAAGTGGTAGATGCAGCAGAAAAAATTTGGAAAAATATGTCGACCGGCCTCCCCTTCAGTTATGCGTTTTTAGACGAAAGTTTCAACAATATGTACCAGGCCGAACAGCGGGTGGGAAAGATCATCATGAGTTTTTCGATACTGGCTGTTTTTATTGCCTGCCTTGGGCTATTTGGACTGGCCAGTTTTATGGCCGAACAAAGAACAAAAGAGATTGGCGTAAGAAAAGTACTGGGTGCATCGGTAAACAATATTGTACAAATGCTGTCGAAAGACTTTCTGCTGTTGGTATTGGTCGCTTCCTGTATTGCTATTCCGCTCGCCTGGTTTTTTATGCATCGTTGGTTGCAGGATTTTGCTTACCGGGTGCAGATTCCACTCTGGATTTTTGCGGCAGCTACATTTTTGGCATTGTTGATCGCCTTGCTAACGGTGAGCCTGCAAGCACTGAAAGCAGCGTTGGCAAATCCGGTTAAAAGCCTTCGTTCGGAGTAGTAGCAGATAAAAAAAGATTATGATTAAACTGGAACATATTTCAAAATGGGTCACGAATGGCGGAACCCGGGTTTTTCTGCTGAAAGACGTCAACCTGCAAATAGCGGAAGGCGAATTTGTGTCGATTATGGGTCCTTCGGGCTCGGGCAAATCAACCCTGTTGAATGTTATTGGCATGCTCGATGATGCCGACGAAGGTAAATACGAGTTCTTGCACGAACAGGTTCACGGGATGAAAGAAAAGCAACGCGCTCAATTGTACAAACAATACATCGGTTTTGTATTCCAGGCCTATCACCTGATCGACGAACTGACGGTGTACGAAAATATTGAAACGCCCCTGCTCTACCACGACACCAAGTCGGCCGAACGAAAAGCGTTGGTGGCAGATATGCTCGATCGGTTTCAGATTGTTGGCAAAAAAGACTTGTTTCCGAGCCAGCTTTCCGGCGGGCAACAGCAACTGGTTGGTATTGCCCGGGCCCTGATCAGTAAACCTAAACTGTTACTCGCTGATGAGCCAACGGGTAACCTTAATTCCAAACAGGGCGAAGAGATCATGGAACTGTTTAAGAAACTGAATAAAGAAGACGGTGTTACCATTGTGCAGGTGACCCATTCGGAAAAAAATGCCGCCTACGGTCATAGAATCATTAACCTGCTCGATGGGCGCATTGATCATGCCCACTAAAGAATAGACGATGAAAAAGAATGTATTGAAAGTGATGGGCGGCCTTTTCACCTGCCTATCGGTGATGGTTTTACCGTTCAACAGCCGTGGTCAGGCCGATAGTACTGTTGTACTCAGCCTGCAACAATGTGTGGATATTGCCCATAAGAATAACCTGGACCTCAAACAGGCTGAACTCATGGCCGCTTCGGGCCAACTCGATTACCAGCAATCCAAAAATAATTTACTGCCGAACTTAAACGGCAATGTAGAACATGGTATGAACCAGGGCCGCAGCATTGACCCATTCAGTAACAGCTACCTGAACCAGAATATCAGTTATGCCAACTACGGACTTTATGCCGGCGTCAATGTTTTCAACGGATTGTCGTTGATGAACAGCGTTAAACAAAACCGGTTTTTAGCCGAAGCCAGCCAGTTGGATGTGCAGCAGAACAAAGACATGTTGACGCTCTATGTCATCAATGCCTATCTCCAGGTGTTGGCAGCCACCGATCAATTGGTGCAAGTCCAGAACCAGGTAAACCTGAGCCAGAAGCAGGTTGAGCGACTTTCTATTCTCAACAACGAAGGCGCTGTTTCTCCTTCTCAATTATTTGATTTGAAAGGCCAGTTGGCGGGCGACCAGGTAACACTGGTCAATACACAAAACCAATTGGAATCAGCAAAGCTGAGTCTAACTCAATTGATGAATATCCCCTACGATCGCACGCTCACATTGGAGCGGATTACCAACGACGAATTGCTGGCCAGATTCACCGGTTCTGCCGACTCCGTGTACCAGGTGGCGCTGAAAGAATTGCCCTTGGTAAAAGCGGCCAGTATTCGAAAAGAAAGCGCTGGCTTTGGATTGAAAGCGACCCGCGGACAATACTGGCCTACCATTAGTTTGGGTGCGGGTTTGTATACCAATTATTCCAGCGCTGCCAGCACCGCTACCCTGCTTTCTACCAGCGATCAGCAAACCAACCAGTATGTATTGATTGGCGGCGCCAAAGAACCGGTGTATATGCCCGTTAGTCAGTACAACGAAAACAAAATCCCGTACGGCAATCAATTTAAAAACAACTATAGCACCAATATCAACCTAAGTGTTCGCGTGCCCATCATCAATTATTTCAACACCAGGAACAAAGTTGCCAGGGCAAAGCTGGCGGTAGATAATAGTAACCTGGTCGAAAACAATGCGAAACTGAAACTGCAGCAGCAGGTAGAACAGGCTTTTGTGAATATGACAGCCGCTTACAATCGACTTAATGTATTGTTGCAGCAAACCGATGCCTTTGCTGAATCATTCCGGATAACGGAAGTGAGGTTTAATGAAGGCGTGGTGAATTCGGTCGATTACCTAGTAGCAAAAAACAATCTTGATCGCGCTAATATCAATTTAATTAATGCGAAGTACGAGTACGTACTTCGCATTAAAGTGCTTAATTATTACCGGCATGCGCCGCTCTGGTAAATCAGGGAACAATCAGTTTTTTCACCACCGGTGTGGTTAATTCATCGGCTTCGATAAACACCGTATAGATACCACTGTTGTGCAAGGCACCGTTGGCTTCGATCAACTGTTTGGCACTGGCATTCACCCGGCCCAGTTTCATCGACTTCAACAAGCGGCCATTCATATCTGAAATGGTCAGCTTAACATTATTCAGTGTGGTAGCCGACTGTATATTGAATGTTTGGTTGGTCACAAAGCTGGGGAATACCTGCAGGCTGGCATCGGCGTTTCCGTTGATCACCAGCGGCAATACCACCGAATACGTCGCTTTTCCATTTTCGTCGACCATACGCAATCGATAGCTCGAACGGCCTTGCAAAGGAATCGCATCTGTAAAGCTGTAGTTACGTGTACCCAGCTTACCAGCAGCAACCGTTCCGATGGCCGTGTACACGCCATTGGAAGAAGCCCGCTCTACATAGAAGGTTGCCACGGTATGTCCGCCGCTCATTTGCCAATTCAGTTTCATCTCACCATTAACCAGGTTACCCGTAAAAGATTCCAGGCTAACGGGCAGCACACTCAAGGTTTCGATTTTGTATGATACCCGGTTAGGACCGGTGGCACCGAAATACTCGATAACCATATCATATGCGCCGTCGAGCGCCAGGGTAATATCCGTTGTACCGTAGCTATGGGTAGACCATTGGTTGATAATCCATGTATTTCCACCATCGGTGCTAAACCGGTAACCATCACCGCCACCAACAGTCATTTTATACGAACCGGCAACGAAAAACTTCGTTAGCATGTAGCGTGCACTGAAATTTTCGGTGTACACCGTACAGGCATCAGTGGCATAATTCACCGTGCTGCCGCCAAAATTCTCGTCGAAATTCGGGCTATTGTTGTTACCCTCAGTCACCGCGCCTTTATAGGTCTGGAAGCTGGTTCCCTGGAACATATAACCGTTCCAGGTATTGTTGGTACCGTATACATTCGGGTTTACCGGAATATAGTTTGTATACGGAATTCTGGTGCTATACCTCGAGCTTACAATTGCCTGGCTCGACGGACAAGAACTGCCGCTGCTGGAACAGGTACCACTATATAGAATGATTGCATTTTCACGAATCGGATCGGTAGAGCCATTCATCAGCGATGAAGCATAGGCATTGGCCATTCTCAGCGTAGCTGTCATGATCAATGAATCGCCTACTGCCAGGTTTGTACCGGTGGTGAAATAATAGATACCATTGTTTGTATAGCTATAATGCGCAGCAGATGGGTTTCTCGAATAAGCGATGCTGCCCAAATCCATCGTCCAGTTGCTGGGCAATTCAATGGAATACAAATCAGCACTGCTGGTAACCAGCGGTCCCTGGTTTACCAATACAAAGCGGTACGGCGTTGTAAGGTCGGCTGTGGAATGACAACCTTGTTTGGCCGTATCTACCGAAGACCGGAGGTCATATAAGTTTTTGGTGGATGGCACACCAGCCATTTCAATTTTCTCCGTTTGCTGCGTAATACCATTCGATACTACTCCGCAAGGAGAAACAGAAGAGGCACCAAATCGGATAGCTTGTCCACTGGTAAAATTACAACTGGTGTTCAACCCATACTTCACTTTGAATTTCTGGTTAGTAGTAAGTGTGGCGTAATAGGAACTCGGAACATTCAACGTAATGGAACTGCTCGAAACGGTAACGTTCGCGTCGGGAACATTCACATAATTATTTGATCCTGATGGATATTCCAGTTTAAATGTTCCCGCCGAATAACTCAGTCCACCGCTCGAAGGCAGATAGATCACTACATTCGGCGAATTGGCGTTACCCGAACCGGCATTCAGTACCTCTACTGTGTAATCGAGCTGATCGCAACTATTGTGCGGCGCTGCAGCAGGCTGGTCTACAATCGACAATTGCAATGACGGTTGCTGCGGTTGCACATACATATCTACATCCTGACGATAAGGCTGTGCCGTTACCGAACCTGGATAACCCGACGACGAACAATCGTACCAGTAAGCCAGGCTGAGACTGTCTTTTACGCAACTGGTATAGTTTGCACTGACGCGGTAGTAAGCACTTGTTTGGGCAAAATTGCCGAGCTTATAAATGCCATTGGCATCGGGGTTAACAGGTGTGGTGGTTGATCCGCCCGGACCTGATAATTTATAAATACTGGTGATGGTAACACCACTGGGGGTATTGTTCTTGGCCAGCCAAACCGAAGAGGCCGTAATATTATTGGCATTGGCCACTTGCACTTCCCAACTTACGGTATTGGTATTGGTGATCACATTGGCATTCGTAACAGTTGCCGTCAATTTTGGCCGGGTCAGGTAAATCGTGTCAGCATGACTACTGGTATAGTTGGCAAATGTAAAGCCGGGTAAGGGCACTTGGCGAATGGTAATGGTACCAACCGCCTTGTCTTTTGCAGCACAGTTGGGCCTTACAATGGGATAGAAATAGAAGGCTGATCCCTGGTCACCATAACGCAAGGATCCATTTTCGTATAGTGCCTTGGTATTGAAAACAAGTGTGCTGGCGCCAGGATTTGTTGGGCTGACACTCACCGTTTGCGAATAGGTTCCGGAGGGATTCGTGGTTGATACATAGGTTACTTTCGCCGAAACATAATCATAGCCATCAGGCACGGTGAAAGTTACCTCGTCGTAGATGGTGACGGGTCGGTACTCATTGACGAATAGTTTGCTACCAGCCGTGGTACAACAGGGGCCTATATAGCCAACGTTGGTTCCCTGCAAGGTCGCTGTATTGTTACCGGTTATACTGTAGGTCAGGTTGCCGTGCGCACTTCCCACCCCTTTGTTAACGATGACATATCGACCCGTGTAACGACTTCCGCAGGCAAATTGGGCCCTTAAAGCAGAAGTAGTGATAGGAACACTGTTGATGCTGAAACCGTTGGTGATGTCAACCGTTGTCAGGGCACTAGCCTGGTTGTTCAATCGGTAGTATATTTTGACCACCACCGAATCGCCATCATTGTATTTTGTATAGCCTGCAGGCAGGGTGCTGTATTTTTTCAACGTATCAATGCTGAAATAAACAGTGCGGTAATTGGTTGTACCGCCGTTGACAGGCAATGAACTACTTGAATAAAAAGGCGTGCTGCTGCCAGATGAATACAGTTGTACGCTGGCATATAAACCGGTAAGATAGCTTCCGTTCACAGAGAAGGTATCGATGGCCACACCGTGAGTGAATCCGGCTGCCGGACTGGTGGGCGTAACCGTTACGGTGCCATAGAAACTGGCGGTGAGCGTATCACCCATCAGGGCGTAATTGGTTTTTACGGTCGACATATCGAGCGAGCCACTCGCATCTGCCACTCCATTACCACCACCCGATTCGTTATCAGGTGCACCATAGTTTTTACGTGCAAAAGAAAAATCTTTAAAAGTAAGTCCACCGGCTGTACCACAAGGCGCCGGGCACATCAAGCCAATTTTTGTAGAGAGCGTTGACATCTGCTCTTCGTTGGCGCAATCCGTTTTAGAACGCACATAGGTATTAAACACAACATTACTTCCGGTTGATGTGGCAGTACAGTTGAGCTGCATATCATTGTAAGTAAGGATCGATCCATTCAATGTATTGATATTACAAGAAGATGTAACCGGCATGGTAACCGCCACGGTTCTTGTTGCAGCACTGTAAGAGAAATTGGTTAATCCGCAGGCCAATGGACTACCACCCTTGGTGAACGCAATGCTGGATGCATTGCCCACAAAGGCAACGTTTGCCGGTAAAACCAGGTCGAAACGGATATTAGACTGACCGTTGGCAGCGGTATACGTGTAAATGCCTGTATTGGATTCCGTAAACGCATAAGAGAAGGCATAGGTTTGACCTGGCTCCATGTTCGACGGAATATTCGGGTCGTTGTTAATACGCAACTGAACAAAGTTTCTCAAGAAAGTAGCTACCGGCGAAGTTCGGTTGCCGCAACCATCCTGGTAGGAATACCAAAGTTCGTTGCCACTTACTTCCATGGTGTTGCCGACATTGATACCGGGCAGCGGGCTATTCCGCTCCTGGTATTTCACATACACTGATTCACCTGCGGCGATAGAAGGAATGGTGAAATACAAACTGCTGGGATATCCGCCAATGGCACTGCCCGGCGATGTAAATGATTTTACAGAATCCAGCGGCAATACATTCCAGGTTCCCGAAGCACCTACTTTATACAAAATGGTAGAGAATCCTGATTGTCCGCCAGAAGTATAACTCCGCGCCGGATTGAAATACTGGGTACCAGGCACGGCACTCCAGGTACTTGAAAAAATATTGGCCGACAGGTTGGTCAATGCGGCTGTTCCCGTATTGGCAAATTGTACTACCTGTTCATAATCGGTGCCGCGACAAGCGAGTGCCTGCATGGTGGGCGTAATCACCAGGTTGGCTGATTGCGCGTTATTTACGGTAACACCAGCCGTAGCAGATGCCGTTACGTTGTTATCGGTACAGGGTACAAGGCTGCAACCGAAATACGAATACATCCGGCTTTGCAAATTACAGGCGTTCAGAATCTTCAGGGTTTCGGTAATGGTTACTGATTGTCCCTGGGCCAATGAAGGACCGGTTAACAAATAAGTATAGATCGTATCTGATCCGAGTGCAGTTGACGTGCGGCTTACCGTCCATCCCGACGAAATAGAATGACTCAACAAATCAAGGCCATTTGCAATGGTGTCTTTCAAGGTTATTTGCGAAATGGTGCCCAACCCGTTGTTGGTAATCTTAATATCGCGGCTAAACGTACCGCCAATACTGCCACTATAGTTACCATTCGTTAAGCTAATGGACAGCGCGGCGGTTTGTGTATTGAAGGTATTACTGGTAACCGCATAGGTACCCAAACAGGGCGATGACAATGTGTATTTGGCTAAACTTTCAACGTTGGTAGATGTGCCGATCGCTGAACAGTTGGCATAAGCCCGGTAAGAAATTTCCGTAAAGCCCGGTGAAGCCGGGATATTATTGACCTGCAATCGCGCGGTAGCGCCATTGGCTGCAACCTGCGATACGTTACCCGTACCTCCTGAAATAAAGGCTGAGCTATTGGTAAAAACGTATCCGGTTGGCAGTTCAATATCAATGGTGCCCGACGCACAGGCCTGGCTGCTGCCAATTACTTTTATTTTAAAAATGACACTACCGTCGCATACGCTGACGGGTGCGGTAGGCGCGCCATAATCGGGTTGGAGGGTTTGGCCCAACGTGAATAGGGGCATTGCCATTACCAGCCATAGGATAAGTGTGCCGCCAAGTGGCAGCCTGCTCAGTCTTTTCATCGGTTTTGGGATTCATGACCGTATTTACAACAAACAACGGTACATATCAAATAACTCCATAATTGGTGTTTTATTGCAGGATTTACGATAATCCGTTAGTGAAAAACTTAATGTATACCATGATATACTGTAGATACAGCATTGAAAATCAATTTATTAAAACTGCATATTTTAATAAATTGTTGCTAAAGCGGTGTTCGGCCGATGGAACAAGGCCCACGATGAACAAACCACTCGTCATAAAACCAGTTTCGCTTACCCTGTCAATTTGGCACGAATAGGGCAAATCAGCTATTTTCGCAGACTAAATCAATGAAAATGATTGAATCCCTGAAGCTGGAGAAACACGATGAAAGTCGGCAGGGTGAAGTGTTCACTTCGCCGGCAGGCAGCGCTGTTTCGGCTTCGCGGTTTTTTTATATTGAGAGTTATGGTTGCGCCATGAATTTTGCCGACAGCGAAATCGTCGCTTCCATTCTCCATGAAAACGGATTCGGCGTAACCAAAACGATGGAAGACGCTGACCTTGTTTTGTTGAATACCTGCTCGATCAGAGAAAAGGCTGAACAGACCGTGCGCAAAAGGCTCACGGAGTTCAGAAAGCTGAAAAAGACAAAACCAGGCATGCTGATCGGCGTATTGGGTTGTATGGCGGAAAGGTTGAAAAACAAATTGCTGGAAGAAGAAAAACTGGTTGACCTGGTGGTGGGCCCCGATGCCTACCGTTCGCTTCCCAGCCTGATTGACGAAGCCGACACCGGCCAGAAAGCGGTGAATGTTTTGCTGAGTCGCGATGAAACCTATGCTGATATTTCACCGGTTCGATTGAATAGCAACGGTGTTACAGGTTTCGTGAGCATCATGCGCGGCTGCAATAATATGTGTTCGTTTTGTGTGGTTCCCTTTACCCGCGGCCGCGAAAGAAGTCGCGATGCCGGCAGCATCGTAACCGAGTGCAGGCAGTTGTTCGAAGAAGGCATTCGCGAAATCACCCTGCTGGGGCAGAACGTAGACAGCTATCATTATTTTGATGAGTTGACTGAGCAAACAGTTTCTTTTTCGCAGTTGTTGGAAACCGTGGCTGGTATTGATCCGCTGCTGCGCGTCCGGTTCTCTACTTCGCACCCGAAAGACATTACCGACGATGTATTGTTTAGTATGCAGCGATATCCCAATATCTGCCGCTATATCCACCTGCCCATGCAGAGTGGCAGTACAAGGGTATTGCAACTGATGAACCGCACCTATACCCGCGAATGGTATAAGGCAAAAGTGGACCGCATCCGCGAACTGATTCCTGATTGTGGTATTACTTCTGATATCATTTCGGGCTTTTGTACCGAAACCGACGAAGACCATCGCGATACCCTGGGCTTGATGGCTTATAGCCAGCTCGACTTCAGCTATATGTATTTCTACAGCGAGCGGCCTGGCACCCTGGCTGCCCGCCGGTATACGGATGATGTGCCGGAAACAATAAAAAAAGAAAGGCTTGCCGAGATAGTTGACCTGCAAGGCCGGTTGAGCCGCGAAAGCAACCAGCGCGATCTGGGCAAAACCTTTGACGTGCTGATTGAAGGCGAAAGCAAACGCAACGCGGCTGAATGGATGGGGCGCAATTCGCAGAACAAAGTCATTGTATTTCCCAAAACATCGCCGCAACAAAAAAAGGGCGACTATGTTATGGTAACAGTCACCGATTATACGCAGGCAACCTTGTTGGGTGCGATTGTATCGGGCGACCGCTAAACTTATTTATGGAGCTTCAAAGTATTAAAAACCGATTTGGCATTATAGGCAACTCCCCTGCCCTGAACCACGCGCTGGATGTGGCGGTGCAGGTGGCCAATACCGATCTGACGGTGCTGATCAACGGCGAAAGCGGATCAGGTAAGGAAGCTTTTTCGCAGATCATACATGCGCTTTCTGCCCGCAAACACAATCCTTTCATTGCGGTTAACTGCGGCGCCATTCCCGAAGGCACCATTGATTCGGAATTGTTTGGCCACGAGAAAGGTGCTTTCACCGGCGCGGTCGATAGCCGCAAAGGGTATTTCGAAACGGTGAATGGCGGTACTATTTTTTTGGATGAAATCGGTGAAATGCCCCTGGGCACACAGGCCCGGTTGCTGCGCGTACTGGAAACCGGCGAATTCATTCGCGTCGGTTCTTCCAAAGTGCAAAAAACCGATGTACGGGTGATTGCCGCTACCAATAAAGACTTGCTGGAATACACCCAGAAAAACAAATTTCGCGAAGACCTTTATTATCGGTTGAATACGGTGCCTATTCGCGTGCCGTCGTTGCGCGACCGGAAAGAAGATATCCCCCTGCTTTTCAGAAAATTTGCGGTTGATTTTGCTGAACGATACAAAACCACGCCGGTGCAACTCGACGACGATGCGCGCCAAGTATTGATGGCTTATAGCTGGCCCGGCAATGTGCGCGAACTCAAGAATATCGCTGAACAAGTGTCGGTTTTGTCGACCGAAAAACATCTTTCGGCCGCACAACTTCGCCCTTTTCTGCCCGAGCATGCCAATAACAGCAACCGGCTTCCCGTACTGGTTCCTAACGGCAACGGACATGCGCACAACGACTTTGCCAACGAAAGAGAGTTGTTGTACAAGCTTTTCTTCGATATGAAAAAGGATGTAACCGAGTTGAAGAAAATGTTTGTGGAGATATTACAGAACCCGGGCGAAGCCGCTGCCGCTGCGGCATACACCAAAGAAAGCCTGCTGCGTGACTACCCCGCATCGGTCGAGTTACAATCTCCCGTTTCAACGCAGGCTATTTATCACCAGCCGCAAACGGCCGTGCTGATGCCGCACGACGATATCCAGGAACACGAAGAAGTGGAAGAATCGCTCAATATCATGGACAAAGAAAAAGAGCTGATTCTTAAAGCACTTCGCAAACACAAGGGCAAGCGAAAAGATGCCGCATCTGACCTGGGCATCAGTGAAAGAACCCTTTACAGAAAACTGAAAGAATATGACATCAATGACTAGATGGCTGCTACTGCTGCTGGTAGTTTTTTGCGGCGGCTGTTATTCCTTCAAGGATGTGTCTATTCCGCCCGATATCAAAACGGTGCGCATCAATTATATTGACAACCGGGCACGGTATGTGAACCCGCAATTGAGTCCGCAGCTCACCGACAAATTGCGCCAGAAAGTGGTCAGTCAAACCCGGCTCACCCAGATCCAGGGCGATGACGCCGATTATGAAATCTCGGCTACCATTACTGATTATTCCATCACTACTTCGGGTATCTCGGCCAATAAAACAACGGCATCGAACCGATTAAATGTAACGGTGGCCATCATGTTTCATAACCGGAAAGACGAAACCAAATCATACAAAGATCCGCAATCAATCACCCGTAACTTTGACTTCGATGCCAACCTGTCGATACAACAGGCCGAGGCGCAGTTGGGTGAGAATATCGTTCGTAACCTCGCTGATGAGATTTTTAACCGTATCTTTTCGAACTGGTAAACGGTACTATGCTCGCTAAAACCATTCCTTTTTATTTCAGACAACCGACGTTGGCGCAGGTCAGCATCGATGAGCTCAAACGCGCGGTTGATAAGTATCCGTATTCTTCCACGCTCCAATTGTTGTTGCTGAAAAAAATGCAACAGGAAAATGACCTGGGCCAGATCAGTCAGTGGGAGAAATGCAGTGTATATTTTCCGAATCCGTTTTTATTGCAGGCCACGCTCGATGGGTATGGGATGCCCACTACCCTGCCCGAAATTCCGGTGGTGACAGGTAACCAGCAAGCTGAAGAGGAAGAAGAAATACCATTGGTGGGTAAGATCGGAATTAGCCAGGCAGCAGTGGTTGAAACGCCGACGGTGGCAGCGGTTGAAGAAGTGCCAACAACAGCCACCGTTGATGAAACGCTGGCAACAGAAGCAATTGAAGAACCTGCCCTTGAACCCGCGCAAGCGACAACAGTCGTTGTTGAAAAAGAGCCAGCCGATGATATAGTCCCCAATCTTTCGGCCGAAGAACTAGAAGAAAGCCGCACCGAACCGGCCGACTATATCGTTGCCAATATTAGTTCTGATGAACTGGAAGAAGCAACCGCCGAAGCGCCTGCCGAAGCCGATCACCAGGCTGAATTCGATCACGAAACCTTGCCGGAAGCCAATCACGAAGGCGAAGCCGACACCGAAGACCTGCGCACCGAGCTCCTGCTGCGCGAATCACCTATTCCGATCCCCAGCCTGAAAGACCTTCAACCCGACATCAGCGACCAGCCGCTTTTCGAACCCTACCATACCATTGATTATTTTGCCTCCCAGGGCATTCGGCTCAGCAACGACTTACCTGCCGATGATAAACTGGGCCGCCAAATGAAAAGTTTTACGGCCTGGATTCGCAGCATGAAAAAACTGCCACAGGCAGGACTGGAGCAAAAACTAGCCGAAACCGCCCGCGGAGGCGAGCACATCGTCGCCATGGCAGCAGGCTCCATCAAGCCCCAGGAAGTGACCACCGAAACCATGGCCGAAGTGTTTGTAAAACAGGGAAATATAGCAAAAGCGGTAGATATATACCAGAAATTAAGTTTGGCCTATCCGCACAAATCCGTTTATTTTGCGTCCCGAATTGAACAATTAAAAAAAGACTGAGATGATCATCCTTTTCCTCATACTTGTGTTACTGGCCAGCATCATTCTGGGTTTTATCATACTGGTTCAAAACCCGAAAGGGGGTGGCTTGGCAGGTAATGTCGGCGGACTCAGCAACCAATTCATGGGTGTTAAGCAAACCACCGACGTATTGGAAAAAGGCACCTGGATTTTTGCCACCGTAGTGGCCCTGCTCTGTATTTTCTCTGCTTTTTTTGTTCGTCCCTCAACAGGCAATTCAAATAACCTGATTGAACAATTGAACACCAAGCCGGCCGCAACCACGCCGGTAACTACACCTGCTACCAGCCCTGCTACTACACCGGCCGCCCAACCGATCCAGCCGGCGCAGCAACAACCTGCTCCGCAGAAATAAGGCAGCCCGTTTTCGACGCCTATCTCGGCCAATCGCTCCTGGCCAGATGCAGCTTTTCCCTGATCGCCCGTCAGCACTTTGTGGCTGCTAATGGAAAGCTTATTTTGTGGCTGAAAATAATCCCGTGAAAAAAATAGTCTTATTTGCATTAGCCCTCCTGGTACTGATCGCCGGCATTGGCGCCTGGCTGGTTGCCGGCCCGGGCACCAGCTTTGAAAAAAACACCTACTACCTCGAAATACCCACCGGCTCTAATTACCAACAGTTATTGGAAAAAATTGAGGCCGAATCTATTTTCAGCCATCCATCGATTTTCAACCTGCTGGCCAAACAACTGGATTACCCGGCCCGGTTCAAAGCCGGCCGATACGCCATTCACAAAGGCAGCAGCTTACTTGCTGCGATTCGCATGCTGCGCAATGGCCGGCAGGAGCCGGTGAACCTGGTGATCACCAAACTGCGCACCAAAGAAGATTTCGCTTCATTGGCAGGTCGCAAATTGGAATTTGATAGCCTGGCATTTATCTCCTTCCTCAACAACAACGACAGCCTTCGTCGTTTTGGGTTCGACAGCAGCACCGTTATGGCCGCCGTACTACCCGATACCTATAGTTTTTATTGGAATATCCGGCCGGCTACCGTACTGGAGAAACTCGTCAAAGCGTATGACCAGTTCTGGACAGATGCCAGAAAACAACAGGCAGCCGCAGAGAAATTAAAGCCCCTGCAAGTATCCATCATCGCCTCGATTGTTGACGAAGAAACCAATCGCCGCCAAGACATGGGCACCATTGCCAGCGTGTACATGAACCGACTCAACAAAGGCATGCGACTCGGCGCCGATCCCACGGTGAAATTTGCCCTTCGCAATTTTGGTCTTAAACGCATTTACGAAAAACACCTGCAGGTAGAATCGCCGTATAATACCTATCGTGTTTACGGACTGCCACCCGGCCCTATCTGTACACCACAGAAAACAACGATCGACGAAGTATTGAATGCCCCTTCAACGAATTATCTTTTCTTTGTGGCCAAACCCGGTTTTTCGGGCGCACATGCATTTGCTGCCGATTACCAGGAACATTTAAAACTGGCCCGACAATACCAGGCTTTTCTTGATTCACTGATGAAAGCGAAAGCCGCCGACAGCGCGCGTTGATATGATAAAACTGGAGCGGATAATACGAAACAGCCTGCCCGTTCGCTTTGCCATTAGCCGGAGCAAAAAAATTGTTCTTCCCGGCTTCGAAGGGGTTCCACTGTATGATGTGATCAAGTTTTTCGTAAAGCAGGTACAGAAAGTGGGTTTGAACGACCGTGCTGCCGCCATTTCATTCAACCTGCTGATGGCCATACCCGCGGCCACCATTTTTTTGTGCACCCTTATTCCCTATATGCCTTTCTCCAAGCAACTCTCATCAGAATTATTGTTGCTTACCAAAGATGTTACGCCCAACCACAATACGTATATCCTGGTAAAAGATTTTTTAGAAGACTTTTTAGAAACACCGCGATCAGGCCTGCTTTCTTTCGGTTTCGTGGTGGCAGTATTTTACGCATCGAACGCCGTGCTGGGTATCATGCGAACTTTCAACAAATCGCTGATGTATTCGGCCTCGCGAAATTTTTTTGAAAAACGCTGGGTGGCCATCCGCATTACCAGCATCATCATTTTCTTAATACTCTGTGCCATCGTATTGATCCTCGCACAGGGCAATATCCTTACCTGGATGTTGGAGAAATTAAATATCAATAACCCCGTTACCCGTTGGCTGGTGGCCAATCTTCGATGGGTATTGATCTTTGCACTGGTCTATTATAGCATTGCCATTATCTACAAATATGTTCCTTCTGTGCATGAAAAATGGCAACTGTCTTCGCCCGGCACTATTTTGGCCACGGGGCTCATCATTATCACTGTTTTCTTTTTCACCATTTGGGTGAACAAATTCAACAACTTCAACAAAGTGTATGGTTCTATTGGCACTTTGCTGATCCTCATGTTGCTCATATACATCAGTTCATTGGTCTTATTAATTGGTTACGAATTGAATGTGAGTATACATTCCTTAAAGATGATGGCCGAACAAAGGGAAAAGTCCGAGAAAAACAACGCTTCCTGATTTGCTCCTTTTTGTCGAACTTTATACTGCCATCCAAATTTGATCGTATGAAACCTGTCATCTGCCTCTTGCTGATCGCATTAACGGGTTTGGCATTTATACCCAATGCTGATCCGCTGCCCATCGGCTCTTCAATTCCGGCGGCAGCCGTTAAAATGAAAGATGTTTCCGGCAAAATCATCAGTCTGAACGATGTTAAAACAAACCAGGGATTGCTGGTTATGTTTTCTTGCAATACTTGTCCGTATGTGATCAAGAACCAGGAAAGAACAAAACAAACGGGCGACTATCTGCGGCAAAAAGGAATTGGCTTTGTGATCCTGAATTCAAACGAAGGCAATCGTTCGAATGATGAATCGTACAAAGCGATGCAACACTATGCAAGTGCACAAGACTATCAATGGCCTTATGCGGTGGATAGCAACAATGAACTTGCAGATGCATTTGGTGCCTCGCGCACGCCGGAAGTGTATCTGTTCGATGGAAAAGGAAAACTGGTTTATCGCGGCGCGATGGATGATAGTCCCGCAGATCCCAGTAAAATCAGTCGCCAGCACCTCAAATTGGCGATCGATGAAATGTTGGCGGGCAAACCGGTATCGGTAGCCGAAAGTCGGTCAGTGGGTTGTGGCATCAAGCGCAAGGAATGAGGCCTGAATTTCTGCTGTTGTCATCATGCGAGCCATGAATTGCCGATAATTGGTGGCCGGGTTGATGAACAAGGTAACAGGAATGGCGCCGGACCAGGATTTATCGATCCGCGGACAAAACAGATCCGCATCCGTTTCGTTCAGCCAATAATGAGTAGCGGCTTGCAGGTTGTGTTTTCCAACAAATATTTTTAACCGGTCGGGATAATAATCCGGCAAATCAAGACTAACCAGCACCAATTCCAGGTTTGGGTATTGCCGGGCGCCGGCAAGCAGGGCGGGTAATTCTTCCAAACAGGGTTTGCAAAAACTCGCCCAAAAATTAATAACCAGGGGCTTGGAACTGCTGCTGATATATTGCTCCAGCTCAGCAATGCTGCATTTTTTAATCTCCTGGGCACCGGCCACTTGGGCCAGTGCAACAAAAAAACATATTATAAGGAATCGCCGCATGGTGGTTTGATCACAACAGTGCTGCCAATTTAACGTTAATTAAAAACATAAAACAATGGCACGGTTATTTATAACAAATAGACATGGTTAAAAAAATCCTTACTATCCTCGGTATCAGCCTGGTTGTACTCTTTGTGTTGGCCATCACCCTCCCCTTCGTGTTTGCCGGTAAAATCAAAGACCTGGCCCGGAAAGAAATGAATGAAAACCTGCGTGCGAAGTCCGGCTTCAGCGATGTATCCCTTTCGTTTTTTCGCCATTTTCCGCAAGTAAGTGTGGGACTTGATCAATTGTACATCACCGGTCCGGCAGATTTTGCCAAAGATACCCTGCTTGCGGCCGATCGGATTGATGTGGCCGTGAACCTGTTCAGCCTGATTGGCTCAGGCCCGATGGAGATCACCCATGTAATACTCGACGAACCGCGCATTCACGCCATGGTCGATAAAGACGGAAGAGTAAACTGGGATATTACTAAACCATCTACCGATACCGCTACCAGCAAAAGCGAGAGCAAACCATTTACCATTAACCTGAAAAAATACAGTATTCAGGATGGTACCATCCGCTATGATGATGAACAGGGCAATATGCACCTGGCACTTAGCAACCTCCACCACGAAGGCAGCGGCAATTTCAGCGCCGACAATTTTGTGTTGAAGACATCCACCAATATTGGCAGTTCCAATTTTACGATGGAAGGTGTGCCCTATCTCTACAATACCAAGGCCGATTTGACGGCCGACTTCGATATTAAATCAAACGAGAGCTTGTATAGTTTCAGTAAGGCAAAGATGACGCTGAATGAAATGGAAATAAATGCGGATGGGTTTTTCCAACTGGTGAACGACAGCACCTATAAAATGGATATCAAATTCAATACACCTTCCAATGATTTTAAAAATATATTGAGCCTGGTGCCGGCCGTTTATCAACACGATTTCAAAGACCTCAAAACCAAAGGCACGGCTGCGTTTGAAGGCATGGTAAAAGGTATTTATGATGGGCATCAAATGCCTGCCTATGATATCAAAGCAACCATCAAAGACGGCTTTTTTCAATACCCTGATTTGCCCAAGCCCGTTCAAAATATCAACCTCGATTTACATGCCAGCAATAGCGACGGGCAGATGGACAACACTGTGATCGATATTTCCAAGGCCAATTTATCATTCGGTGATGAGCCCTTTAGCTTTCGCGTGTTGTATAAAAATCCTGAAACCGTTCAGTATATCGATGCAGCGGCCAAAGGCAAACTTGACCTCGGCAGCATTGGCCAGTTTATAAAACTCGACAAGGGCACGCGTATTGGCGGTATCATTAATGCTGACATCAATGCAAAAGGAAACCTGAATGTGGTGTTACAACAAAAGCCCGGTCCCTTTGAAGCAAAGGGCTTGTTGGAAGTAGCGAATGCCTTATATGCATCGGGTGAATTTCCACAGCCCATCAAAAACGCCAGTGCAAAAATTGATATCAATAGTCCTGATGGCGTACCCGATCACACCGTTGTCAATATCCAGAACGGTCACCTTGAATTTGGTACCGATCCGATCGATTTCAGTTTGTACTTAACCAACCCGGCTACAGATCCGAGCTTCGATGGAAAAGTAAAAGGCAGTTTCCAACTCGAAAGGGTGAAACAGTTTTACAGCTTCGAACCTGGTACCAGCCTCGATGGAAAACTGAATGCAGATGTCAGTTTCAAGGGGAAAAAATCAATGGTCGACAAGAGCCAATATGATGCCATTCAAACAGCAGGAACGGTATTGGTACGCGATGTGGTGTACAAAAGCAAGGACTATCCCGATGGACTGCAACTCAAGCAGGCCGACCTTAATTTTACGCCCAGCACCATCAAAGTGCCCAATGCCAGCGGCAGTTTCAACGGAACCAATTTCAATGCCAGCGGCACGATAGATAACGCCATTGGTTATGCGCTGAAAGACGAACCACTGGCCGCGAAACTGCAATTCAATGCCGATAAGATTGATTTGAATAAATGGATGGGGCAACCGGCAACCAATAGCAGTGCAGCGAGCGCCGACAGCAATGGCTCGGCGCCCACACCTGTTCCTGCCAACCTGAATGTGTTGCTGCAAACAACCATCAATGAACTGGTGTACGATAAAGTCAATTACAACAATATCAAAGGCCAGGTTAAGATTGCCAACGAAACGGTTAGCCTGCAGAACCTGAACATGGATGCATTGGGTGGTTCCATTGGCTTGAATGGCACCTACTCTACCAAAGAAAGCAAACGCAAACCAGATATCTCTTTTCAATACCAACTGACCAATCTCGACGTAGCGCAAACATTCAACGCGTTTAATACGGTCAAATACCTGATGCCGATTGGGCAATTCATTTCCGGAAAAATGAGTTCAGCCATGGTGCTCGATGGAAAATTGGGCGATGACATGATGCCGCAATTGCCTTCGTTAACCGGCAATGGCAACCTGTTGGTGATTGATGGTTTTCTCAGCAAATTCAAACCGCTGGAAGAACTGGCCAGTAAGTTTCAAATCAAAGAATTGGAAAAGGTTAGTGTGAAAGACCTCAAAACCTGGTTTGAATTTGTGAAAGGAAAAGTGATGGTGAAACCATTCAAATTTAAAGTGGCCGATATTGACATGGAGATTGGCGGCATGCATGGCTTTGACCAGAGCATCGACTACCTTATCAACCTGAAAGTGCCGCGATCAAAATTGGGGAGCCAGGCCAACCAATTGGTCGACGGGCTGGCGGCCGATCTCAGCAAAAAAGGCCTCCCGATTAAGCTGGGTGAAACCGTCAATATCAAGGTAAATATGGGCGGTACCATCAGCCAGCCCAAACTACAATACAACCTGCAATCGAGCGGCGCCAGCCTGGCCGAAGAAGTAAAATCAAAGGCCGACAGTGTGATCACCGTAGCGAAAAATGAGATCAAAGATTCGCTGCAATCCATTAAAAAACAGGCGGTTAAAGATGTAGAAAAAGCCATCACCGACCAGATTTTCGGCAAAAAAGACACAGCGGCCGGAAGCAGCCCCGAAATCTCCACGCCCAAGAAAGCCGAAGAGGCAGCGAAGGGCATTTTGAACAACCTCCTTAAAAAGAAGAAAAACAGCAGCGACAGCACCCAAAAGCAGTGATTTATAGGCCTTTCTCCCTATTTTTGCCCACTCTAAAATTTTTGTTAACAAGATTTTACTATGGACAAATTGTTTTACCTGGTCCCCGTTTTTGGTGTGATCGGCTTGCTGTATACGATGCTGAAATTTGCCTGGGTATCCAAGCAGGATGCAGGCTCTGATCGCATGAAAGAAATCAGCCGTTACATCGCAGAAGGTGCAATGGCGTTTCTGAAAGCTGAGTGGAAGATACTGGGCTATTTCGTGGTGATTGTCGCCATTCTGCTGGGCTTTATGGCCAGCCGCAATGAGCATTCCCATTGGAGCATTGCTGTTGCCTTTGTGATTGGCGCCGTATTCAGTGCGTTGGCGGGTTATATCGGCATGCGCATCGCCACCAAATCGAATGTACGTACGGCCCATGCCGCCCGTACCAGTTTGTCCAAGGCATTGCAGGTATCGTTTACCGGCGGTTCAGTAATGGGCCTCGGTGTTGCCGGCCTTGCGGTGTTGGGACTTGGTTCCCTGTTCATTGTGCTGGTGATGGCGTTTGCGCCGGGTCTGGCTGCCAATGACCACCTGGTAGGTAAAGCGATTGAAGTACTGACTGGTTTCTCGCTCGGTGCTGAATCGATTGCCCTTTTTGCCCGTGTAGGCGGTGGTATCTACACCAAGGCCGCTGATGTGGGTGCCGACCTTGTGGGTAAAGTGGAAGCCGGTATTCCGGAAGATGATCCCCGCAACCCCGCTACCATTGCCGACAACGTGGGTGATAACGTAGGTGATGTAGCCGGTATGGGTGCCGATTTGTTCGGTTCTTATGTGGCTACTGTTTTGGCCACCATGGTACTGGGACAGGAAACCCAAGCGAACGATGCGTTCAATGGCTTCTCGCCCATCTTGCTGCCTATGCTGATTGCCGGCGCAGGTATTATCTTTTCCATAGTGGGTACCTGGTTTGTAAGGATTTCAGAAAACGCCGGTATTAGTACCGACGCTGTACAAAAAGCCCTGAACATGGGTAACTGGGGTTCGATTGTGCTTACTGCTATCGCCTCTTTTTTCCTGGTACAATATGTTCTGCCCGAAACCCCTATGCAACTGCGTGGGTTTGAATTTACCCGGATGGACGTTTTCTACGCCATTGTGGTTGGATTGGTAGTGGGCACCCTGATGAGCATTATTACTGAATACTATACCGCGATGGGCAAACGCCCGGTGATGAGCATCATCCGCCAATCGGCTACCGGCCATGCAACTAACGTGATTGGTGGTTTGGCTGTGGGTATGGAGTCGACCTTCCTGCCTATTCTGGTATTGGCCGGCGGTATTTTCGGTTCTTATTATTTCGCCGGTTTATATGGGGTGGCGATAGCGGCTGCCGGTATGATGGCCACCACGGCCATGCAATTGGCCATTGATGCTTTCGGACCGATCGCCGACAATGCCGGTGGTATTGCCGAAATGAGCGAATTGCCCAAAGAAGTGCGCGAAAAAACCGACGTACTCGATGCTGTTGGTAATACGACTGCTGCTACAGGTAAAGGTTTTGCGATTGCTTCTGCAGCCCTCACTTCCCTGGCCTTGTTTGCGGCCTTTGTGGGTGTAGCAGGCATCAAAGGCATCGATATTTATAAAGCCGATGTGCTGGCCGCTCTTTTCATTGGGGGCATGATTCCCTTTATTTTCTCTTCACTGGCCATTCGTGCCGTGGGTGAAGCGGCCATGGCGATGGTAGAAGAAGTGCGCCGCCAGTTCCGCAGCATTCCTGGCATCATGGAAGGCACCGGCAAGCCGGAATACGACAAGTGCGTAGCGATTTCAACCGAGGCATCGATCAAGAAAATGATGTTGCCTGGTGCCATTGCGATTGTTTCGCCCCTGGTGATGGGATTCCTTTTTGGCCCTGAGGCGCTTGGCGGTTTCCTGGCGGGTGCAACCGTGAGCGGCGTACTGATGGGTATGTTCCAGAACAATGCTGGTGGTGCGTGGGACAATGCGAAGAAATCGTTCGAGAAAGGTGTTACCATCAATGGCGAAGTGTATTACAAGAAATCAGAGCCGCACAAAGCATCGGTAACCGGTGATACCGTGGGTGATCCCTTTAAAGACACTTCCGGTCCGTCGATGAATATCCTGATCAAATTGATGAGCATTGTATCGTTGGTAATTGCGCCCACCCTGGCTGATATTCACCATACCAAGGCCCAAACGAGCCAGGTAGAGAAAGACATTCGCATTGAGAATGTGCAATTGTCGTCGCCCGCCGAAGCTGATACCGAGCGGCTGATCGCTGTGTTGAAAGCTGATGGTTATGAGCAGGCTGGCAAACTGGATGTGCAGTATGCCAAAGGGGTGTTGACCGTGAATGGCAAAGACCTGGGTGCAGAAGAAGTTAAGAAATATGAAAAATTCCTTCCCGTTGGTTCAGATCGCATTTTGCGCATCAGTACGAACGTAGAAAAGAATTAGTTTTACAAGAGAATCTAATCAGATACTAAATACCAAAAGTCCGCGGGTGTCTACCCGGGGACTTTTTTTTATCTGAAATAAAATTTTACGATGGACATTTATCTTCATCGAATTTCAAATTGGTAAATCGTAGATATTTTCTTTAATGCATAGGTCTTCGATAAAGAAACCGAACAATTGCCTGTAGCGATCTTCTCATGACTTACAGTATTGTCGTCTATTGAAACCGCCATACCTACTAGTAAACTTTTGACTCATCGCCGCGAAAACACCTGAGAGCTTGCTTTCAATAAAAGTTGCTGAATCTACTGTCAAATTTTCCTTCAGTTGTTTTAAGCCTGTCGCCATAGCAAAATGAGCTGTCCAATTATTTTTTTTGCGCACAGCTGAGCTGTATGACTAAGCTGTACAGGCAGTTTAGTCATGCGCATTAAAGGATTGGCATATGCCTGTATAAATGACAATTACAACGGCCGCAAATTGTTTGAAGTCCTTCGCACAAAACAACGCGTTTCCACCTGCGATGCGTCAAAACCACCACGATTCAACAAAGCATTTCATTCACCAGTTCAAAAATGAAAAGGGGCTGCCTCCGTAGAGACAGCCCCTTTTATATGGGCGATTAAACGCCTTGCAATATTTGCTTAGTTCTTATCCCAGAACAGTTTGGTTTCAACTTCGTCGCCACCAATTTTAGCAGCAGCGCTGGTGTAGTTGGCACCATTCAATTGCTGTTCGTTGTTAGGATACTGGAAACGGTTGGGGAAACCCGATACAGCGCCTACAGGGAGGGTCAGTTTCGGGAAATCCAGCCTTCTCAGTTCCAACCAGCCGTCCATGGGGCGGTTGTACAGCGCGATCCATTTCTGGAAGCCGATCTTTTGCTTGTAATCGCCGGTAGCGGTTGCATAAGCAACATCCGGGCGAGCCAGGTAGGTATCGGCATCAGCCGCTGAACCACCCCAGGCAATGATCGAAGCTTTGATAGCGTTTGCATAGTGAGCAGCCGCTGTTCCCGGAACCGTGAAACCTCTTTCGATGGCTTCAGCACGATAAAACTCGATTTCTGAATAGTCGAGCAGTACACCCGGTGCAGTGGCAGCTGATACCTGGGTGGCAGGCTTTGATGTCATTGCAAACGTGTTACCGGCGCCAACCACGCCACCTACATAGTTGCCATCATTATTGGTACCGAAATACAGGGATTTACGCGGATCGTTCATAGCGATCAAAGGATCCATCAGGTCTTTGGCAGCCAAATAGTCACCACGACCACCAAGCACGATATCAGCATACAGCGGATTGGTGTTTGGGGTAGAACCGAGGTAGGCAAATTTGGCGTCGTCGCTGGCAGAAGTGAAAGCACCCGCTTCAGCCGCTTCTACGTTGGTTTTGGCAGTAGCTGCATCAGCATCGGCCAGTACCATACCCATTTTGAAGCGAAGGGTATTGGCAAATTTCAGCCATTTTGAAATGCTTCCTTTGTACACAACGTCCTCTGAGCTGGCAAAGCTGGGGTTGCTGGCGTCTAGCGCAGCGATATCAGCCGTTACACGTGTCAGTAAATCTTTGTACACGGTTGCCGCATCATCATATACCGGATACACATTCCCCGGATCGAGGGCCTGTGTATAGGGAATATCGCCGAAAGTGGTTACCAGGTTCTGGTAAGTGTACACTTCCAGCAGATCAACAATGGCCAGTTTATTGGCTTTCTCACCAGGCAACATTGATGCGTCTGCATTGATGATACGCGCTGCTTCATTTAAATCGGCGAGTACATCGCGATAAAGCGCACCCCACCAGTTCTGTGGAATATTACGTGAGGAGAAGTTGAATTGCACTTCATCCTGGTAAGTAGCCATCGACCAGTGCTTCACGATAAATCGGAAAGGATTCGTGTTTACGCTGGCAGAAACCAGGTTGTCTGACAGGTTGCGGCTGGCATTGGAAAACAATGTGCCAGCAGGAACCGATGCAGCCCTTTTTGTTTCAATATTCAGGCTGGAGATATCTTTTGTGCAGGCCGTCATAAAGAGCGCCGGTACGGCGGCCAGGTATAAAATAACTTTTTTCATGGTCATTCTTTTAGAATTTAATACTCAGGTTAGCGCCGATTGTACGGGTGGTGGGATAAGCACCACTTTGCACACCCTGGATGTTACCAGCAGAAAGGTTTTCTTCCGGATCAGAATAAGGCAGGTTCTTGTGGATCAACCACAGGTTGCGGCCAATGATGGAAAAGTCCATGCCCTTGATAGCTGGTGTATTCTTAAAGATGCTTTGTGGGAAAGAATAAGTAAGCACTGCTTCTCTCAGTTTCACATAACTGGCATCGTAAGCGAACTTAGCAGGTGGGTCACCGGCTTGGTTGGCGTCAATTGCCACTCTCTTCGTGTTCGTTGAACCATCGGCCAGTACACCAGGCAGGATTACACCACCGCCATCGTCGGTTGTACGAATTGATTTACCGTTCTCGTTCAGACCAACTGATTCAGGATAGATACCGGTGTAGTTCAGACCATAGTACATATCAAGCGACCAAACCTGTCCACCATTGCGAACATCAACCAGGAAGCCTAGTGAGAAGTTCTTGTAACGGAAAGTGTTGTAAATACCACCAATCCAATTGGGATTGTAGTTACCAATTACATTGGTAGTGGTTGAGGTTTGACGATAGAAACCGTTTGAATTTACAACACGGGGTGATGTACCATCCCAGGCAATTACGCTACCTGCATTTTTAGGATCAATCATGGTATAAGTCTTACCCTGGATAGTTCCATACGGTTGACCCTCGGTAGCGTTTACGCTAATACCACCCTGGAATGAACCCAATTGAATATTGGTCACTTTATTGCCAGCAGCATCCTGGTACAGTTCAACCACTTTGTTGCGGTTGCGAGTCCAGTTCAGGCTTACATCCCAAGAGAAATCTTTGGACCGAACCGGTGTAGCACGCAATGACAATTCAACCCCACTGTTTTGGATATTACCTGCGTTCACATACTGGCTGTTAAAGCCGGTAGCTGTTGAAATAGAAACAGGCATGATCTGGTTAAACGTGTTGGTGCGATAGTAAGTAACGTCTAAGCTCAACCGATTGTGCAAGAATGCCAGTTCCAAACCAGCTTCACGGCTACGTGTTCTTTCTGGTTTCAGGTTTGCGTTGTTGTTGGTACCAGGAAGCGAGAACAGAATTGTGCTTCCGAAAGGAGTAGGTTGATCGTATGAATTCTTAATAGAACCAAATGGTGCATCACTACCAACTTCAGCGTAGTTAACACGGAGTTTACCATAAGACAACCACTTCACACTAGGCAGGTGTTTTGAGAACACATAGCCACCAGATACACCAAAGTAATTGTAGGCGTTGTTGGCTACAGGAAGGGTTGAAGAACGGTCTCTCCTGAATGATCCATCAAGCACGAATGTTTCCTGGTAGTCAAGTGTCAAACCAGCAAAGTAACCATCCACTGCCACAGGCCGATAGAGTTCGGTCGGGTTTGGTACTGTACCTTTTGAGTTGGCGATCGAATACAATCCCGGAACGATCAAACCACCAGAGGTAGCCTGGCTAACGGAACTAATTACGGTTTTGCGTTGGTTGACACCAACAAGTCCTTTCAAATTCAGGTCAGGCGCAATGTTCTTGCTCACATTAGCAATCAGGTCATAGTTGCGCTCGCTGAAATTCATGTCAAAGCGAGAATAGCTGGCAGTACCCTGACTTCCTACTGCCACACGTTCGTCCTGGAACTGTGTGTAGGTATCCAATGATACACGGCCCATGATGCTCAGCCAATCGGTCACTTTGTAATCGAGTTGGGCATTTCCATAAAAACGTGAACGGGAATCTGTTTCGTAGTTCTCATATACCGTCCAGTAGTAGTTGTCGGTATAGATAGGAACAGTACCGGCTTCTGTTGAAGGGTCTTTCCAGTTCCAGGTAATGTTTTTATGGTTGCGGAAATAAGCATCTTTCTGCTCGGCGATATCAACGTTGCGCTGGTACCACTGGCGGAAGTTCTGGTTCGGGTTACGGCCACTGTAACCAGTACCATAACGACCTTTACCATCAATCTTGTTGTAGTTGGCACTGGCTGAAGCAGTCAGCGCGGGCGTGATATTATAAGTAGCCCCAAAGTTGATGAGGTTCTTTTTTACACGGCTGTTGGGCAAAACACCTTTTTCGTCATCGCGGGTATAGCCCAGTTTAAATGTACCACGGTCAGATCCACCAGTAAGGATGATATTGTTATTGGTGGAAATGGCTGTTTGGTAGAAATCAACCGGCGTGTGTGCAGCGGCCACCCAGGGCTTGGCTGTTCTGTAATAAGGAGAAGCAGGATCAAAAGCATCCCAATGATACACCATCAAATTGGGATCAAATTTGGCTCCATAAGAAGCATCTTCTGAAGTAGGTACCACGAGGTCTTTGGTGCCATCGCCGTTCGCATCAAAATACCAGAACAAAGAATTGGGCGATTCGGCCGGATCAGAATAATCGGTTGAATAACCGGCACCATACTGATTTTGGTAGGTGGCGAAAGTTGACTTGTCAATCTTACCCACTTTAACACCACTGTTTACCGTGATGCCCAGGCCTTTCTTACCTTTTTTGGTGGTGATCATGATCACACCATTCGAAGCACGTGAACCATACAAAGCGCTGGCGGCTGCCCCTTTCAACACCGAGATATTTTCAATATCGTCGGGGTTGATATCAGCGGCAGAGTTACCGTAGTCATAGCCACCACGACCAGTTGTTTGGTTGCCGGTGTTGGTGTTTGCGTTGGCAATTGGCATACCGTCTACCACAAACAGGGCTTGGTTATTACTGGTAAGTGATTTAATACCACGAACAACCACGTTGGTAGAACCACCGATGCTGTTACCCTGGATAATCTGTACACCCGATACTTTACCAGAAAGCGCCGCAGCAGCATTACCTGTGCGGATCTTGCTCACCTCATCGCCCTTTAATTGCTGGGCCGCATACGGAAGGGTGTTTTTGCTACGCTTGATACCCAGCGCAGTTACCACTACTTCGTCAATGTTAGAAGTTGATTTGAGGTTTACAGAAACAAGGTCTCCCGAGCCTACGGAGACTTCCTGTTGATCATAACCTGCTGAACTGACTACCAGTACAGCATTGGCGGCGGTTTCAATTTTGAAGTTACCGTCCTGATCGGCGGCAACGGCACGGTTGCTGCCCTTAACCTTGATAGTAGCAAATGGCACCGGATTCCCATTACCATCGGTAACCCGTCCGGTAACAGTCTTGGTTTGGCCAAATACCACGGCTACGCTCAATAGGAGCATAGTAAGCACTGCTGCTAATTTTCTCATGTTATCTGTTTTAGTTAGGCGCCAAATTTAGGAAACTTTTATTTAGGTTAATATTTTATTAAACTTATCAAGGTTTTCGAAAATATGAGGACAGTTGCTTGCATTACAACGATTTATAATACATCATCGCTATTAGCCGAATCAATATACAAATAGGCACCGCAGCGATTTGCAATTACGAAAATGATCGTATATTGGGAATAAATTCTCCAACATGTCTTCCACCCGATACGTTAAGCCAACCGAAAGCGAATTGGAAATCCTCCAGGTATTGTGGACGCGCGAAACCGCCAGCGTGCGCGAAGTGCATGAAGTCATATCTGCTTCAAAAGACATCGGCTATACCACTACACTGAAACTCATGCAGATTATGCATGAGAAAGGGCTTGTAAAGCGGGACGACTCGGTGAAAACCCATATTTACCAGGCGGCCGTAAGCCGGGAAAAAACACAAAAGCACCTCTTAGGTAAAATGATCGATGGCTTGTTTGGCGGTTCTTCCACCCAACTGGTTTTGCAGGCGCTGGGTGCCAACAAAGCGTCGGCCGAAGAACTCGAAGAAATTCAACACCTGCTCAACAACCTGAAAAATCAATAACGGATGCAAACCCAGACCGCTTTCCTTGAAGCCCTGGGCTGGACCCTTCTCAGCAGTTGGTGGCAGATGGGCATTTTGTGGGTCGTGTTTCTGCTGATTAAAAAGGGATGGCCAAAACTGAGTGCAGCTATATTATATAATGTAGCGTTGGTGCTATTGCTCGGCGGACTCACCTGGTCGGCCGTCAGTTTTGTACAACACCTGCTCTATCCGGGAGTGAGCCCTTCTTATTGGTCGTTCTCCAACAATCGTTTTGCCGGATGGTACCAACAGGGCCTGACATATATTCAACTCCTGCTTCCCTATCTTTCCATCGTCTATATTGGCTGGTTGCTGCTACGCACCATGCAGTTTTTGCGCATCTATGCCAGTACCGGCCTGCTGCGGAAAGAAGGATTGTACAAGGCACCGGTTCACTGGCGCTTGTTCGCCCGGCAGATGGCTGCGCAAATGAATATCCGGTTTCCATTCTCGGTTTGGCTCTCCACAAAAGTAGACGGACCGCTTTTGCTGGGCTGGCTCAAACCCATGATCCTACTGCCATTTACGGCCTTGAATCAATTGTCGGCCGAACAGGTGGAAGCCATCCTCATCCACGAAATCGCACATATCAGGCGCAACGACTTTTTCTGGAACCTGGTACTGGCCCTCACTGAAATCCTTTTTTATTACAATCCATTCGCCCGGCAATTAATGGCGGCCATCAGTGCCGAAAGGGAACATGCCTGCGACGATTGGGTGCTGCAATTTCCGGTGGATACCAGCACGTATGCGAGTGCACTGTTGAAATTGGAACAACAACGCCAGTCGGCCCTGCCGCCCGTGGCACTGGCTGCCGGGGGGCCGCATACCAAACTATTGCTGTGGCGCGTAAAAAGAATTTTGCAATTGCCCGGCGCCCGTCAGCAATCCACCAAAAAAAACGGCTTTCTTTTCACCGTACTGGCGCTGGCCTTGATGCTGTTGCTGGTGAAGCCGCGCGAAGAAATTCGACACTTTTTACAGGAACTGGCCACCGAGCCGGTTACTAGTTTAGAATCAAGGTATGCAACCTTGCTGTTACCCGCGTCTCCAGCCGCCTCGTCGGCCAATTCTCCGTCGGCTTTGGCCAAACGACCCTCCGGTGCTGTGACATCGCAGGCACAGCAGCTCCAGGCGCAGCAACTCAATGATAAGCCAGCTTCGACTGCTACAAACTCATCCTCCGTTACAGTATGGCCGAATACGGAACTGTCACAGGGGTTGGCTGCTCAACTGCAAGGGTTTTCTGCTCAAACTCAGCAGTTCGCCGATCAGATTAAAAAATTTGCGAACCAAACCAAATGGTTTACGATTCACACCCGGCAGGTGGCTGACCAGGCTCTATGGGATGCAGAGAACGACTACCAGCAAATGGGCATGTCCGCCACTTTCCCCCTCCAAAGAAAAGCCCTGAGTTTTGTGCTACCCGATATGACAGCCGACTATCCGTCTGACGTGGTACGGAAAGATTATATGCCCTATGTACCGCCGAATAGTTTTGAAACGAATGGTTTTGACGACAGCCTGGCCCAGCAACTGAATGCCCTCGAAACCAAAAAAGCGGCCGTGACGGTTCAACTGGCACTCAAAAAATTAAACTGGGATCGACTCCAAACCAGCTTGCGCCGTTCAGGTTTGTCGATCGATGAAATCCGTTTTGAACTGGAGAAAGAACTGGCGAAACTCGACTGGTCTGACTTGCGTCGGCAATCGGCCCAACTCACCCACGAACTCGCACGCCAACAGCGAGCCTTGCTGCAAAAGCAAGCGGCCCGGTCATTAAGAGATCATACCAACACATCAGAAAATAGCGCGGATGCATCGGGTGAAGACCAGCGGATGATGGAGGATGAGCGTGCAATGGAAGATGAACGTGCTATTGAGGACGAGCGGGTAATGGAAGACACGCGCGTGTTGGAAAACGGGCGTTTGGCGGATGAGTCGAATCTGATGAGCGATCAGCAAATGGGCGATCAGCAAAGTGGCGATCGGCCAATCGGCAATCGACGGATGACCGCCAAAAATGCGCCTGGGTCACCGCAATTGAAAAGCACGAAGTCGACCAGCAAGTCCCGCACCCAAGTGCAGGTAAACCCAGCGACAGATACCAAGACCCGCGCCCGCCAGAAACGTGAAACCATCTATTTCTAATGGCTGTCGGCAATAATTAATTTTTCTGCCGGTAAAAACTAAAGCCCGGTGGTTTCCGGCAACAGTCGATCGACCGCCGCAGGCCCCTCACAAAACAACAAATCTAAAATAGACAGACCGGGCACAAAACCTTGTCTATTTTCAAAAACCTGCTGGTAAGGCCGCACCGCATCCGGTCCCGCAGCCCAATCTGCAATATTTGCCGGCCGAAAATAATCCCGAAAATCATCGGTTCGATCCACAATCACCCGGCAGGCTTCCAGTGCATTTTCTACCGAAAAAGGGATTTTTCGTTTCAATGACTTCTCCATCCAGACCAGGCATCGCAGGTTAAAGTCGAATAAGAAACCCTCCGGCTTCTCGAACAATACTGCCAGATCGTCACGGTAGTAATCAAACCAGGGCGACTTATTGTAACAAGAAACAATCGCCCGGAAATGATCCCGTTGCCAGTAGCCGGGTTGAATACGCACGTCTGCATAAGCCTGTTTTTCATTGCGACCGTCTACCAACGGAATCGACAATCGGAGTGGTCCATCGGCACCCGCCAGCAACAAACGGTTGCGAAAACTCATTTTACGATGAGAATCATATTTAAAAAATACAACATGCTCATATTTAAGAGATTTTTTAAACCAATTAATCGATGGAAAATATTGTAAATCAATAAATAGAGAACTCATATTCTATTTCAATTTATGCGAATAACGCCTTTACTCCAAACCCTGAAAATGTACAAACCACAGGTGATTTACATTTATTTTAATTATCGTTATAAAAATTCTAAATAATTAATAAACAATTATTTATCAATATTTTCAATTGACAAAATACTTAGCGTATTCAATTTTTAGAAAAAACAACGATAGATACCCCAGATCCCAAAAATCTTGGCAGCAAATATACGGTACTTTGAAAATTGAATTTGCTGATAATCGGCTTATCTCCTAATTTTCCATATGCAATCAACGTCTTCGATGACCTGCCCGAAACGGGCTTATTTTCGCTTTGTCGCCCCCACCACCCTGCTGCTCTCCTTTTGCTTCCTGTTGGGTGCAGCCTGTAAAAAGCCGCAGATTCCTGAATACCAGGCTTTCGACAATTTTGGCCTTTCGAAAATAAGCATGGGTGAATCTGTCGTTTCGGCAGACCTTAAATACTATAACCCCAACCCATATCCACTGCAATTAAAACGCGCCAACCTGGCCATCAGTATCGACAACAAGCCGGTGGGCACAACCGTGCTTGACACGCTGATCCAGATTCCCAAACTGGACACTTTTTATGTACCTGTAAAAATGAAAGTGGATATGAAACAATTGCTCAGCAATGCCCTCAGCATGCTGCTGAGCGACGGTGTTAACGTGAAAGTATCCGGCACCGTGAAAATGGGCCGTGGCGGTATTTTCTTCAACGTGCCCGTAAATTATGAAGGCAAACAAGAAATAAAATTCTAATCCAAAAGCTCGTTGTTTAAGGTGTAAAGTCTAAGGTGTAAGGTTGCTGCCGCGCGTTTTACGGCAAAATGAATGGTGAGTGGCAGCTTTGTTAGGCCCCTGCATGCCATATTTAAAACTTGTCACGCAAGCCATGTTTAAACGAGGCAAGAACGGCAGATGACGGAAGAAAGAACGGCATATGACATTCTCCCGAGCCATCGATACCGGCTCGACAGTCAAACCTATTTGCTTCGGCGAGCCTGTTTGCGGCTGAAAACGGCGCTTGCTAATGAAGTATATGCTTGCAAAGAAGTACATGTTTGCAAAGCATTACATGCTTGCAAAGAGTACATGTTGAAAAGAGTACATGCTTGTAAAGGAATACCAGCCTGTAAGGGACATGCTGCTTGTAAATACGTAAGTGTCACAAGGAGCGCTTACTTGAACTTTGCGCCCGGAAAAAAGACAACTCTGCATAAAAAAGAAAAAAAAGAAAAAGAAGAAAAAACGGGCAATACATTCGGCCCATTTCACAAAACACACCCGCACGCGGCAGCAACCTTACACCTTAAACACCCTTTAAACTTTAAACACCCTTTAACCTGACGCTAATAAAAAACCGCCCAAAAAGGCGGCTTTTTTATTAGAGTTTGCTGTCTTCCGGTTTCTTGCAGCACCGGGGCAGTTTCTGGTAACTTTCGTCGTTGGCCGACACATCATCGGCATCATATCCTAGATTGGCGATCGCCGTTTTGATGTTTTCAATATTCGTGCGATCGGTGTAAAAGCTCACTTTCGTGGTTTTGCGTTTGTAATCGACCGTGGCTTTTTGCACGCCTTCTTCCTTCGCTAAAAATTTCTCAATGCGGTCTTTGCACATATCGCATTGTACCGAAGGGGTTTTAATGGTCACCGTCATCAGGGCCTTTTTTGCCTGTGCAAAAACACCCGTACAGGTAACCAGGGTCAGGGCAAGGAGTAGGTAAAACTTTTTCATATGTCAATTTGTAATACCCGAATTTACGAAATGCCTTTCCAATTTGCCGGGTCTTCCCGCCATTTTAACAAAACCGGCTGCAGGCTTTCGCTCACACTGCCTTTTTCAATGGCCAGCGCGATCAAATGCTCGTAATTGGTCAGCGATTTGTACGGCACACCGGCTGTAGCAAAGGCTTTATCGGCCACACTGAACCCATAATTAAAAATCGATACCATGCCGATGACTTCCAGGCCGGCATTCCGAAGCACTTCCACCACCTGCAGGCTGCTCTTGCCGGTAGAAATCAGGTCTTCAATCACCAGTACTTTGGCACCGGGCTGGTAATCGCCTTCAATCTGGTTGCCCATGCCATGCTCCTTGGGTTTGGGTCGCACGTAGATATAGGGCAGCTTCAACTGATCGGCCGCCAGGGCGCCCCAGGCGATACCCGCAGTAGCCACTCCCGCCAGCAAATCGGCCTCGGGAAATGCCGTAAATATCAGGTTGCTCATCTCCGACTTAATGAAGTCACGCACATAGGGAAAAGACAACACCTTTCTGTTATCGCAATAAATCGGGCTTTTCCAGCCGCTGGCCCAGGTAAAAGGCTCTTCGGGCCGCAGGCGAACCGCATTGCATTGCAGTAATTTTTCAGCAACAGCTTTTTCGTTTGACTTCATATATTTTTGTTATCGGTCGGCAAAAATACCTCCCGCCTCTATGTACATCAAAATCTATTTTGGCGATAACCCGCTTTTTTTGTGCGATTCGATCGACGCAACGCTCGAACCTTACCTGCACCACGACGATGCCGTGTATATCGACGAATGCTCACCGCATGCCATCCATGCCATGTTACACGAAATGGAAAAGCCTACCACCCATGCCGGCATTCTTCAGCACAGCGACCTGGAAGCCCTGCGAAAAGCAGTGTGGAAGAAATTCAAACTGATCCAGGCGGGCGGTGGGGCTGTTTGGAAAAATGACAACCTGCTATTCATCTTTCGCCGCGGAAAATGGGACCTCCCCAAGGGCAAGCTCGACCCGGGCGAAACCATCGAAGCCTGTGCCATCCGCGAAGTGGCGGAAGAAACAGGGGTAAAAGCCCGCATCCGGCGACCGCTCTTGCGAACTTATCATACCTATCACGAGGCGGGTAAACATATTTTAAAAGAATCGGTTTGGTTCGAGATGAACGCCCAAACCGGCAAGCAGGAAAAGCCCCAAACCGAAGAAGATATTACCGAACTGAAATGGTTGCCGAGGGCAGATTGGTCGACGGTGTTGGCCAATACTTTTCCCAGTATTAAGGAAGTAATCCAGGCGCTTTGATTGATCGGCCTTTTCTACATGCCTAATCCAGTCGCATTTTCAACATGCATATTCAAAAAGCATATTCAAGCGACATATTCAAAACTGCCTTTCAATGCGACCTTGCTGGAATTTGTTTCACAATGGGTTTTTCAGAATAGCTACGGTAAGGCGACTGATGCAAACCAGCTTTCCTCTTTCGTCTTCGATCCTGATCTCCCAAACCTGCGAGCTGCCGCCGCGGTGCAGGGGCCTGGCGGTACCAATCACAAATCCATCGCGTACACTTCTTATATGGTTGGCATTGATTTCCATCCCTACCGCAATAAATTTCTGGTTGTCGACCGAGAGCGCCGCCCCCACACTGCCCAGGGTTTCGGCCAGGGCCACTGAGGCGCCGCCGTGCAAGAGTCCGTAGGGTTGCCGCGTACGATGATCCACCGGCATGCGCGCCCGTAGAAAATCATCCCCCACTTCTATCCATTCCATACCCAGGTGTTCGCCCATGGTGCCTTTGCCCATGGCAGTTAATGCTTCAATGCTAACGGAAGAGAACCAGATCATAATCGCCCACTTAATGTTTCAACGAATGTAATAAACGAAATGCTTCCTGCCTTTGTCTGCCGCGGGTGCCGATTTGAAAATGGGGCCGGCCAATCAATGGGTATTCGTCGAATCCGTATGTAGATATTCGCAATATGTGCAACAAGTTTGTACATTAGCCCCTATGAGCTTACCATTTATCGAAATCATTGAATCGGTTACGCCCGACCCGAATCTCCTGATGTGGAAATACGAAGATGCTGGCCGGGAATTGAAAAATGGCGCCAGGTTAACTGTTCGGGAATCGCAGGCGGCCATGTTGCTGAACGAAGGCCAACTCGCCGACGTGTTTGCACCGGGCTTGCACGCGCTTAAAACCGAAAACCTACCGTTACTGAGTGCATTGAAAGGATGGAAATATGGTTTCGAAAGTCCGTTCAAGGCCGATATCTATTTTTTCAACACCCGGCAATTCGTCAACAACAAATGGGGAACACCGGCACCCATACTTTTGCGCGATCCGCAATTTTCGCAGGTGCGTGTGCGTGCTTTTGGCAGCTTTGACATTCGCATAAAAGACATCGCTACTTTCTTTCGGCAATATGCAGGCAACTATCCTCTCTTCAGCATATTTGAATTGCAACATGAATTGCGTGATTTTATCGCACCGCGTTTCGGTGAAATTCTTGCGCAGGAAAACATGGCAGTTATTGACCTCGCGGGCAACCTGGGGGAGTTGGGCAAAAAAATTACGCCATTATTGCAACCCTATTTTGCGCAGTTTGGCATTGAGCTGAGCAGCTTTTCTATCACCAGTGTAACACTGCCTGATGAAGTGTCGGCTTTTTACGACAAGATCACCAATATGAATATGGTGACGGATATGGATAAATTCACCCGTTTCAATACGGCTAACGCCATTGGACAACCGAATACCGCCCCCAATGAAGGGTTAAAAGCAGGACTGGCAGCAGGCATGGCCATGCAAGCATTGCAGCAAAATGAGTCGACCGATATAACCAGCCGGTTGCAACAACTTAAAACGCTTTTTGACCAGGGACTGATCGACGAAGAAGAATACAAGGCAAAGAAAGCATCATTGATTGAAAAGTTATAACCCATGCCCGATAACGAAAAACCACTTTCCCTGTTGGAGAGAATGAAGCAAACGGCGCTGTCGCAAAAAAGCTATGGCGGCGAAGCGCCGCCACCGGAAGCGGCCAGCATGGCGGCCCATACTTGTTCGCAGTGCGGCGCCGGTCGCGCTAAACAAGAAGGATTAACGCATTGTGCTTACTGTGGTCATGCCTTTATGGACGTATCACTGACCGACGGCATCCATATCCGCAAAAGCGATAATTCTTCTACCTTATAATTTTTTCGATTGAACGCTGCACTAACTGACATTCAAAACCGGTTCTTTGCTTTTCTGTCCAAGCTCGAAGAGCGAATGAACAGTTTTACCAATGAATCGGTGGCCACGCTGAGCACCCTCTACCACGAAGACGAAAGCGACCATCATCAGGGTTATCATCGGCTGAAGTCGGCCGTACTCACCCAATTGGCTTCCATCCAAAAGAAAGCCGACGATACCCTGCAAGAAAAGATCAATGAACTTGATGACGACGGGCCTTGGGAAAGTAAGGCTTCATTTTATACTTTGCGCAGCAATTGTTCAGATCGGTTACAACAGTTCCAGGAACGCTACCAGGCTTGTCAAAAAATGATCGAAGCCACCGAGCAGCCCGACTATGAAACCGAATACCAGGAAATTCTTTCAGCATATGAGGCGGTAAAAAACCAGTTCAGGTGTAGCCAGTGTGGTGGTCCGATTGTCATCAATCAATTGTATTTCACCAGCACCTATATTACCTGCCCTGCCTGTCAAACACAAAACACTTTCAATCCAGGTTCGCGCGCCAAGCAATTGGAAGGCCTGGGTCGCAGCCTGGCTGAACAACGCACGGCCCACCTGCGACAAGCCTACGAAGCCATTCCTTCTCAATTGCAGAAAATATACAACCAAATACATGCGCTCCGGCTTTCGCTGCACCAGCAAAACAAAACTGTCGCCGCTGACACAGAAAATCAGATAGCGCAGTTGCAAAGGGAATACGATCAACTCAATGAGAGCAGTCCGGGTTTGTATGAGAAATACGTACACGCCATGTTTGATGAGTGGAATAAAATCAATCCGGCCATGCAGGCAGAACACGACCGGTTCAGGCAACGAATGATCGACGACATGTATAAATACAAATAACCAGATACGAATAACAACAAACGATACATTTTATGAGCAATCCGCTATTGGAGCCGGTTCACGGCGTGTCTTTGTACGACTATGCAGCCATCACAGCCAAATTGAGTGCAGGTATTGATATCATCGATCTATGCAAAGCAATGGGCATCGAGCCCGCTGTGTATGAGGAAGCGTCCGCCATTTGGGTATCAAGAATGCAGGAAGATGGCACTTTCGAAGTGACCATGAAATTCGGAGAATATTTTGGCGAAGCCGAGAATCACCCGAAGTTGAAAAACCTGCAGGTAGCCCGCAGTGCTGAAGGCGAAGCCAACCTGGAGAAACTTGCAACAGATCGCTATTTCTATGAAGAGTTGAGTGGTGCGCGGACGGCTGCCTACCAATACGGACTGGATGGTGCGCAATGGATATTGGACAATTTTGGCATTAACCTGGGCGATTTCCAATCGGTGGCCATGAAATGGATGGAAGTACAAAATGCTGAGATGGCAAAAGGCAACCACGAATCGACCATGCATTTTGCGCATTACCAACAGCAGAAGGCAGAAGAATATGGCCAAAAATTCGCCGCTGCACAAGGCGGTAATGTGGCCGATGATGTGGAGTTTTAAACGGGTTTCCGTCGTTCACTCATTTATCGCGCAAACTTTTTATCACCACGTCGGGAATAAAAGGCGATGCATCACCATGGTTGCGAATGATGTCGCGTACAATGGTGGAGGCCACGCTGGTGTACTTGGGCTCACCCGTCAGGAACACCGTTTCTAAGGAATTGTCTAATGCCCGATTGGCATCGGCTATGGTTTTTTCGTATTCGAAATCGCTTACATAGCGAATGCCCCTTAGTATGAACCGGGCGCCGATTTCTTTACAATAGGTAACGGTAAGGCCTTCGTACACCACGCCTTCCACCCGTGGCTCGTCTTTGAATATTTCGGAGATCCAAAGCAAACGTTGTTCGGCCGAAAACATGGGCGCTTTGGCGGCATTCAAGCCAATGCCAATCACAATTTTGTCAAACAAAGGCAGGGCGCGGGTCACAATGTCTACATGTCCCAGTGTAATGGGATCAAAAGTGCCGGGAAACAAACAGATTCTGGGCATAATCAGGATTGAGTGGTCATTTCGCGGCCGGCTAGCAGGTACAACACGGCCATGCGCACCGCCACCCCATTTTCGACCTGTTGAAGAATGATTGATTGTCCGCTGTCGGCCACATCACTATCCAATTCCACGCCCCGGTTAATCGGTCCGGGGTGCATCACAAAAATCTCTTTATTGAGTTTGGCCAGCATGTCTTTTTTTAGTCCGTAAGCCAGGTTGTATTCGCGCAAGCTCGAGAACAACACCTGGTTCTGCCTTTCCAGTTGGATGCGCAGCACATTGGCGACATCGCACCAGGCCAGGGCTTTTTCTACATTGTATTCGACTTGTACATCGAAGGCTTCTTTGAGGTAGGTGGGAATCAGGGTCGGCGGACCAGCAACCATCACTTCCGCACCCATTTTTTTCAGCAGGTAGAGATTGCTAAGGGCCACGCGCGAGTGCATGATATCGCCGATGATGGCAATCTTCTTGCCTTCGAGCGAGCCCAGTTTTTCGCGTATCGAAAATGCGTCGAGCAGGGCCTGCGTCGGGTGTTCATTGATTCCATCGCCGGCGTTGACGATGGCAGCGGGAATGTGTTTAGACAGAAAATGCGGGGCGCCGCTGGCACTGTGCCGCATCACCACCATATCCACTTTCATGCTCAGGATATTGTTCACTGTGTCGAGCAGGGTCTCCCCTTTTGACACTGACGAACCACTGGCGGTAAAGTTGATGGTGTCGGCACTGAGTCTTTTTTCAGCCAGTTCAAAAGAGATGCGGGTACGCGTGGAGTTTTCGTAGAAAAGGTTGACAATGGTAATATCGCGGAGGGAAGGCACTTTTTTCACCGGCCTTTGCAAGACCTCCTTGAACTGGGTGGCGGTATCTAAAATAAGCTGGATATCTGAGGGAGCAAGGTCTCTAATGCCGAGTAGATGTTTGGTACTTAGTCGCATTAAAGCGCAAATTTAGTGGTTAGAACAATATCACCTCGTCCTTTTCACTATTTTCCGCCCAGGCCACCTGTACTTTTTGGGTGAGGATCGAATCGATGGATTTGCCGGTATAGTCAGGTTGAATGGGCAGTTCGCGGCTGAACCGACGGTCGATCAGCACACAAAGCTCTACCTGCGCAGGGCGGCCGAAGTCCATCAGGGCGTCGAGTGCGGCGCGGATGGTTCGCCCGGTGTACAGCACATCATCCACCAGGATCACCTTCTTGTTTTCGATGGAAAAATTGATCTCGGTTTGGTTGGCCACTTTTAGTTCGGAGCGTACATCATCGCGGTAAAAGGTGATGTCGAGGATGCCGTATTTCATGGCCGATGCCGGCTGAATGGCGCGGATTTCGTTGATCAGGCGGTTGCTGAGCCAGATACCCCGCGGCTGGATGCCGATGAGGCAGGTATTTGCGGGGTCGGGGCAGTTTTCCAGAATCTGGTGTGCCAATCGTTTTATGGTAATGGCCAGTTGGTTGCTGGTCAGTATGGTTTTCAATGTGCGCTGCTTTGCTGCTAAAATACAAACTTCTGGGGGAAGAGACCGCAGGGGGAGCGCGGAGAGACTTCTTAGAAAGAAACCACATTCGAGACCACATGGGAGAACGCTAAAGAAGAGACCTGTTGAATTAGATTTCTCTGTTCCTTTGTGGCCTTTGTGAGAAACAACTTGGCGTGAAACACCCTCCTACTGCCAGGTACGCTTTTCCTGCAGTAATCTCGCTCCAATGGTTCTTTTTCCCGCGGAGATTTTGTTTCTCGCAGAGCGCGCAGAGGAACAGAGATATATTTAGTCTTAAAAGGGGAATTACTTTTTGTGTTGGCAATTTTCGGAACTCCTTCTAATCGGCAACTTTGCTATAAACACTGACAGATGGCTTGATGTAATCTTGAAGCAGGGCAGAACGGCTAACGCTAAAAGCAAAATCACAAAAAAAATCTCTGTTCCTTTGTGGCCTTTGCGAGAACCAGCTTGGCGTGAAACACCCTCCTACTGCCAGGTACGCTTTTCCTGCAGTAATCTCGCTCCAATGAATCTTTTTCCCGCGGAGATTTTGTTTCTCGCAGAGCGCGCAGAGGAACAGAGATATATTTAGTCTTATTAGGGAAATTACTTTGTGCTGGCAATTTTCGGAACATTCTCCCACCGGCAGTTTAGCGATAATCGATGACGGATGGCTTGGGGTAGTCTAGGAGCAGGTTTTGAACGGCTCACGCCGAAGGCGTAATCAAAAAAAAAATCTCTGTTCCTCCGCGCGCTCTGCGAGAAACAACTTTGTGTGAAAAAACTCGGTGTGAAACAACTCTGTGAGAATCAGTTCTGCGAGAAACAGCTTTGTGAGAACCAGCTCGGTGAGAATCAGCTTGGTGAGAAACAGCGCCAAAAGCTGGATCAAATCTCACAAACACAAAATTAATCATTTGTTTAAATCAAATGATTACAATAGCTTTGTCTCCTCTTAATCTCTTCTTCATGGGTGGGAAGGACATCAATAAATCAACGGAAGAAAAAATAAAAGCAGCGGCCAGAACTGTGTTGTATAAAAAGGGGTTTGCGGCTACGCGCACCCGGGATATTGCCGAAGAAGCCGGTATGAATCTCGCGCTCATTAACTATTATTTCAGGAGTAAAAAAAAGCTCTTCGAGATCATCATGTCGGAAACAATTGCGGTTTTTGCCGGAAAGCTGATGCAAATACTGAACGACCAGGCCACCAGTCTCGAGAAAAAAATCGAACTCATTGCTGCCTGCTATATCGACATGTTTACGGAAGAGCCGGAAATGCCCACTTTTATTGTCAGTGAAATCCGAAACCATCCGGAGGCTATGCTCAAAAGGATACCCGTCAAACAGGCGTTTTCACAGTCGTATTTTATCAAACAATTTGAGTTGGCGGTGGCTGCTGGAAAAGTGACGGAGCCGAATCCTTTTCATTTCATTATGAACCTCTTGGGACTAATCGTATTTCCTTTTATCGGAAAACCAATGCTGATGGCATCGGCTGGTCTCAATAAAACACAGTTCAATCAGTTAATGCAGGAAAGAAAAAAATCCATTCCCATATGGATAAAAGCAGTCATAAAAGCAACTTGATTTTTTTGACCCATTCTTAATCAAATGATTAAACCTTAATAGCAGTGTAAGCTGCGCGTAAATACAATCGGCATGAATAGGACCGCATTTTTCAGATGGCTTCTGTTAACAACCCTCCTGACCTGGGCTCAACGGGGTCTGGCGCAGGAAAAAATCAGCCTGCCAGGCTGTTACGACTGGGCAAAAGCCAATTACCCCGTCATCAAAAAACTTGACCTGGTTGCCAAAACGGGCGCTTTTGACCTGGAGAATGCCAATAAAAAATTTCTTCCCCAGGTGATGTTCTCGGGACAAGCAACCTATCAGTCACAAACCCTCAGCTTCGCCGATGCGTTAGGCTCACTGCCTATTGGCACTGCATTACCTACGCTCAGCAAAGACCAATATAAAATTCAGGGGGAAGTCAGCCAGTTGTTATACGATGGCGGCGCCAACCAATCCCAAAAAGAACTGATCAAAGCCAATACTGCTTTGCAATCGCAGCAACTGGAAACCAGTTTGTATGCCATCAAAAATCGCATCAATACCATTTACTTTTCCATTCTGCTGCTCGATGCGCAATTGCAACAAAATCTCACCAACAAAGCCAGTATCGAAACCCAGGTTAAAAAGGCGGAAGCGGCATTGGCCAACGGAACGGCTTTTAGAAGCAGTGTCGATGAACTGAAAGCGGAACTGATCAATATTGAAAAAGCCACGGCCGAATACCAGGGCAACCGCATTGCCTATTTGCAAATGTTGTCCATTTTTATCGGCAAGGCGTTGCCGGAGAATACGGAACTGCTCTTTCCACTCAGCCAGCCGACCAGCAATGTCGGCAGCCGGCCCGAATTGAAAGTGTATGACTTGCAGAAAAACATTTATGCAGCCCAGGAAAAACAATTGAAGGCAGATTACCTGCCGCAGGCAAGTGTTTTTTTCCAGGGCGCTTATGGCCGGCCAACATTGAATATCATCGAAAACAAATTTGGTCCCTGGTATATCGCCGGTTTTCGATTCAACTGGTCGCTGAATGCCCTGTACACCCAATCGAACAAGCGAAAAATTCTCGACATGAACAGAAAGTCGGTGGAGGTAGACCGGGAAACTTTTTTACTAAATCTTCATATCGACTCCACCCAACAACAGGAGCAGGCAAAAAAATACGCCGCTTTGATTAAAAAAGACGTGGAAGAAATCGGCTTAAGAGAATCGGTGAAATTGTCGGCCGAAGCCCAACTCGAAAACGGCGTCATTACGACCCATGAATTCATCCAGAAACTCAATGCCGAACACCTGGCCCGGCAAACCAAGGTCTTCCATGAGATACAATTGTTACAAGCCATATACAACCAACAATTCATAACGGGTAACCAATAAATCACCATGCAAAAACTTATTGTATTCATAAGTGCGCTCCTGTTCTTACAAGCTTGCAAACAGAAAGATGATTTCGACGCATCCGGGCATTTCGAGGCCGACGAAGTAATTGTATCTGCCCAACAAACGGGTGAACTGATCGAATATGCCATTGAAGAAGGAGCCACACTTCAAAAGGGACAAAAAGTCGGACAGATCGATGTTCGCGGTACTGAACTGCAGAAAGAACAGGCCGAAGCGAGTATCAATGCCTTGCAACAAAAAACCGCCAGTCCGGGCGACCAAACGGAACTCCTGCGCCGCCAGTTGGCCGTGCAAGAAGCACAATTGTCACAACAACAGCGCGAACGCCAGCGTACCGAAAACCTGGTGAAAGCAGATGCAGCCACGCAGAAGCAACTGGACGATATCAACGCCGCAATCGACCAACTGCAAAAACAAATTGCGGTGACTCGGCAACAACGCATCCTAAACAGCTACAATACCAATACCCAAAACCGCAGCATTCTCAGCGAACGCGCGCCGCTGGAAAAAAAGGTAGCCCAAATTCAGGATCAAATCAATAAAGCACAAATAGTCAACCCCATCACCGGTACGGTACTCACCAACTACGCCTTGCAAGGGGAGATGCAGGTGGTTGGTAAACCATTGTATAAAATTGCCAATACTGATACCCTTTTGCTCCGCGCCTACATAACAGGCGAACAGCTCGCGCAAGTAAAACTGGGACAGTCCGTCACCACGCGCATCGACCAGGGCAAAAAAAATTATAAATCCTATCCGGGCACCATCGTCTGGATTGCGGAGAAAGCCGAATTCTCGCCAAAAAGCATTCAGACAAAAAATGAACGAGCCAACCTGGTGTATGCCATCAAAATAAAAGTGAAAAATGATGGCTACCTGAAAATTGGCATGTATGGCGAAGTGATATGGTCAAAATGAACCGATGTGACAAATAAAGCACTATGGTCAAAACAACCCATCATGATTTCGGTTAGTGTAAAAAATATCAGCAAACTATATGGCGCCGTTAAAGCGGTAGACGATGTTTCATTCAACGTGCAGCAAGGCGAGTTGTTTGGCCTCATTGGCCCCGATGGCGCCGGCAAAACCTCGCTGTTCCGGATACTGACTACTTTGCTGTTGGCCGACCATGGTACCGCGTCTGTGAACGGTTTGGATGTGGTGAAAGACTATCGGGCCATCCGCAACAAGATCGGTTATATGCCCGGGCGTTTTTCTTTGTACCAGGACTTGACCGTCAACGAGAACCTGTCGTTTTTTGCGGCCATTTTTGGCACCAGTATCGAAGAGAATTATGCGCTTATCCGCGATATCTACGAACAGATAAAACCATTCGGTAACCGCCGCGCAGGCAAACTGTCGGGTGGCATGAAACAAAAGCTGGCGCTCTGTTGCGCGCTGATCCACAAACCCGAAGTATTGTTTCTGGACGAACCAACCACAGGCGTTGACGTGGTGTCTCGCAAAGAGTTCTGGGAAATGCTGGCGAGACTCAAAGAGCAGCAGATCACCATTGTGGTATCGACGCCTTATATGGATGAAGCGCGCAGGTGCGACCGCATTGCGCTGATGCAAGCAGGGAAAATCATGTCGGTAGAAACGCCCGAACGCATCATCCATAATTTTCCCAAGCCGGTTTATGCTGTTGGTGCCACCGACTTATACGGCTTGCTTAAAGAATTGCGTGTTGATCCGGCAGTTGAAAGCTGTTATGCCTTCGGCGAATACCTGCACCTAACTGTACTTGCAGCAACAACCAGCGAACAATCGATTCATAGCATCGTACAAAAATACCAACCGAAAAACCTGGTCATCAAAGAGATTACCCCAACCATTGAAGACAGTTTTATCCGGCTCATGAATGAGCAAAATGCCAATGCAGAAAACGATGGAGAATAAAGCCATTATATGTCGTGAACTGACCAAAGAGTTCGGTGATTTCAAAGCGGTAGATCGAATCAGTTTTGAAGTGAACCAGGGCGAGATTTTCGGCTTCCTGGGTGCCAACGGGGCCGGTAAAACCACGGCGATGCGCATCTTATGCGGACTCTCCTATCCCAGTTCGGGTGAAGCTACTGTAGCTGGCTTCGATGTGTATAAGCAACAAGAACAGATCAAGAAAAACATTGGCTACATGAGCCAGAAATTTTCTTTGTATGACAACCTCACCACCCTGGAGAATATTGAATTCTATGGCGGTGTCTACGGACTTTCCCGGCCGGAAATCAAAGAACGGAGTGCACAGCTCGTTCATACACTTGGGCTGGAAAAGGAAGTGAAAAAACTGGTGGGTGATTTACCCCTGGGATGGAAACAGAAGTTGGCTTTTTCTGTCGCCATTTTTCACCGGCCTAAAATCGTGTTCCTCGATGAACCCACCGGCGGTGTTGACCCCATCACCCGGCGTCAATTCTGGGACATGATTTACGAAGCCGCAGCAAGCGGTATTACGGTATTTGTAACAACGCATTATATGGACGAAGCTGAATACTGCCATCGCATTAGTGTGATGGTTGATGGGCGTGTGGAAGCGATCGACAGTCCCGCGAACCTAAAAGCCAGGTTCCATACCGATTCTATGGATGAAGTGTTTTACCAACTGGCCCGTGGTGCCAAAAGAACCGCCGATTGATATGAAACTGTTATTTGTCTTTATCAGAAAAGAATTTTACCATGTATTCAGGGATCGCAGAACCTTGCTGATTCTTTTTGGCTTGCCCATCGTGCAGATCATTCTTTTCGGTTATGCGTTGAGCAGTGAAGTAAAAAATATTGGCATTGCTATCCAGGACAACGCACATGATATTCATACAGCACAAATTACCGAGAAGATACAGTCGAGTAGCTATTTTAAGTTGCAACCGGCGGTATCCAACTATGCCGACATTGAACAGCAATTCAAGAATGGCAGCATAAAGTGCGCCTTGGTTTTCCCGGTTAATTTCGGTGCTGATCTGCTGCGTACAGGCGGTGCGCAAATTCAATTGATTGCAGATGCGTCTGACCCCAATACCGCCACGACCCTCACCAACTACCTGCAGTCGATCATCAACAGTTACCAACAGCAACTCAATCCGAATGCAAAGATCAGCTATGAAATCATTCCTGAAACCAGGCAATTGTACAACGAAGAACAAAATGGTTCACTTAATTTTGTTCCAGGTGTGATTGCCCTGATATTCATGATCGTGAGCACGGCCCTGACCTCGGTGGCTGTGGTCAGGGAAAAAGAACTCGGCACCATGGAGATATTGCTGGTATCGCCTCTAAAACCAGTAATGGTATTAATCGCCAAAGCCATTCCCTACCTCGTTCTTTCACTGATCAATTTCGTCGTGATCTTGGTGCTATCTGTTTTTCTACTGAAAGTGGAAATCAAAGGGAGCGTCGCTTTGCTTTTTGCAGAAAGTATTTTGTTCATCATCACCTGCCTGGCATTGGGGTTACTCATCTCAAACGTGACCGCTTCACAGCAAACCGCCATGTTGATATCGATGATGGGCATGATGTTACCCACCCTGATACTCACCGGCTTTATGTTCCCCCTCGAAAATATGCCGGTGCTTTTTCAATTAATATCGCACGTGATTCCCTCGCGGTATTACTATATCATCATCAAAAACGTAATGCTCAAAGGCCTTGGCTTTGGGTATGTATGGAAAGAAACACTGGTGCTGGCCTTTATGACGGTGAGTTTGCTCGCCATCGCATTGCGTAAATTCAAAACCAGACTGGCGTGAAAGTATTAGGCTTTTTATTGCAGAAAGAGTTTCGGCAGATATTCCGCGACAAAACCATACTGGCAATGATGTTCGCCATGCCCATCATTCAGTTGATCATCATGCCGCTGGCAGCCAATTTTGAAGTGAAGAATGTTAACCTGGTATATGTTGACCATGACCATAGCAGCTTGTCGCAAAAACTGGTGCACAAAATTGCTTCTTCGGGTTATTTCAAACTCGTGGCTACCCCGAGCTCCTATGGCAGTGCGATGACTTTCATTGAAGTGGGCGATGCCGATCTCGTTTTAGAGATACCCGCGGGCTTTGAAAAAAACCTGGTTCGCGAAGGCAGCCAGCGCATCAACCTATCGGTCGATGCCATCAATGGCACCAAATCAGTTATTGGTGGCGGATACCTCCAGGCGGTGATCAAAGACTTCAACCGGGCACTCGACCTCAACATCAAACTTGCAACCACCGCTTCCACAAATACTGCTGCGGCCATTTCGGTCGACACGGTAAACTGGTACAACCCCCGCGCTGAATACAAATACTATATGGTGCCAGGCATACTTGTTCTGTTGTTGACCCTGATCGGCGGGTTCATTACTGCCCTCAACATTGTACGGGAAAAAGAAATCGGCACCATTGAACAAATCAATGTTACGCCGGTACAGAAATGGCAATTCATCCTCGGAAAACTAGTCCCGTTCTGGATAGTCGGTATGATCGTCTTTACCCTGGGGTTAATCGTCATGTACTTGGTGTACGGCATATTCCCCAAGGGCAGCATTGCATTGCTTTACCTTTTTGCCGCCGTGTACCTGGTGGCGCTACTCGGTTTGGGTTTGCTCATTTCAACTTTTGCCGACACGCAATTGCAGGCCATGTTTGTCGCCTTTTTCTTCATGATGATATTCATGTTGATGTGCGGCTTTTTTACCAGCATCGACAGTATGCCCGATTGGGCGAAACAACTCTCCGGTTTAACACCCGTGACCCATTTCATCACCGTTGTGCGACTGATCGTGTTAAAAGGAAGCGGGTTTGCCGACGTAAAAACCGAACTCGGCTGGTTGCTGGGTTTCGCTTTGGCACTAAACGGCCTGGCGATATTCAACTATCGCAAAACGACCTGATCTTTTTACACCACTTATCGCTATTTTATTCTTCTGCGAGGAAGGGATATCTAAAGTTGGTAGGTGGATTAAATGTTTCCTTGATGGTGCGGGCGCTTAACCAACGATAGAGGTTCAGCATCGAGCCGGCTTTGTCGTTGGTACCGCTTGCGCGGGCGCCGCCAAAAGGTTGTTGTCCGACCACCGCACCAGTGGGCTTGTCGTTGATGTAGAAATTACCAGCCGCATTGCGCAGGCGGTTTGTTGCCAGTTCAATCGCTTCACGATCCTGCGCCAGTATTGAACCTGTCAATGCGTATGGTGAAGTGGTATCCACGAGTGTGAGTGCCTTGTCGAAATTATTCGCATCATACACGTAAATGGTTAACACCGGTCCAAACAATTCTTCACACATCGTTACATATTTGGGATCGCGCACTTCGATAACGGTTGGTTCAATGAAATACCCCTTGCGTTTATCGCAGTTACCGCCCACCAGGATCTTCGCACCACGGTCTTTTTTCGCGCGGTCGATGTAGCGCTTCAGTTTATCATAGCTGCGTTCGTCAATGACGGCGTTGATGAAATTCGAAAAATCTTCCACGGTACCCATCTTCATTTGCGACACCTGGTCGATCAGTTTTCGTTTTACCGCATCTGCAATATTGGAGGGAATATACGCGCGTGAAGCAGCCGAGCATTTTTGTCCCTGGTATTCAAAAGCGCCCCGGGCCAGTGCGGTAGCCACCACATCCGGATCGGCCGATTTATGGGCCAACACAAAGTCCTTGCCGCCGGTTTCACCCACAATGCGCGGATAGGTTTTGAACTTGCCCATATTCGCACCGATGGTTGCCCACATGGTATTAAACACACCAGTTGAACCAGTAAAATGCACGCCGGCAAAATCCGGATGGTTGAAGCAAATACCACCCAAGGTTGGACCATCCACATAAATCAGGTTGATGACACCATCGGGCAGTCCGGCTTCCTGCAATACTTTCATAAACATCTGCGCTGAATACACCTGCGTATGCGCGGCCTTCCATACAACCGTATTGCCACACATAGCGGCCGATGTAGGCAGGTTGCCACCAATAGCGGTGAAATTAAATGGCGTAATGGCGAGTACAAAACCTTCGAGCGGACGCCATTCGAGGCGGTTGTGAATGCCCGGCGCGCTGATGGGTTGTTGCTTATAAATCTCACTCAGAAAGTGCACATTGAAACGCAAAAAATCAATGATCTCACAAGCCGCATCTATTTCTGCCTGGTAAATATTCTTGCTTTGTCCCAGCATGGTAGTGCCATTCATATAGGCACGGTATTTCGTCGCAATCAGGTCGGCTGCTTTCAAAAAAATCGCCGCCCGATTTTCCCAACTCATCGCTGCCCAACTTGCTTTCGCTTTCAAGGCTGCATCGATGGCCTGTTGCACATGGTTTTTATTGCCTTCATGAAAATAACCAAGTACATGGTCTTTTTCGTGTGGCGGATGGATGGCTACTTTTTTGCCGGTGCGCACCGCGCGACCACCGATATACATGGGAATATCCGCTTCCTTTTTCTTCAGCTCGGCCAATACTTTTTTCTGGGCTATTTTTTCAGGCGAACCGGGTGCATAATTCAGTACTGGTTCGTTGGCAGGCAGCGGATAAGAAAATGTACCTAGAGACATGTTTGTGTTTTTAGCGTTAAGAAGTGGGTTCTTCCTCTTTCTGGCTCATCAGGTAAGCTTTGATGAATCCGTCGAGTTCACCATCCATCACCGGTTGTATATTGCCGACTTCAAAATCGGTACGATGGTCTTTGATCATTTTATAGGGATGGAAAACATAACTGCGAATCTGGCTGCCCCATTCAATCTTCTTTTTGGAAGCATTGCTGGCATTTTTTAACTCCTCCCGCTTGCGAAGTTCTTCTTCATACAACCGGCTCTTCAACATCTGCATGGCTTTCTCCCGGTTGCCGAGCTGGGTGCGTTCAGTTTGACAGATCACCACGATGCCGGTGGGAATATGGGTCAGCATCACTTTCGTTTCCACCTTGTTCACGTTTTGTCCGCCGGCGCCCCCACTACGGGCTGTTTCCATTTTCACTTCACTGTCTTTCACTTCAATTTCAATGCTGTCATCCACCAAAGGATATACAAATATCGAAGCAAACGAGGTATGTCGGCGGGCATTGGAATCAAAGGGCGATATCCGCACCAACCGGTGCACCCCGCTCTCGCCTTTCAGGAAACCATAGGCGAATGGGCCATCAAATTGATAAGTAGCGCTTTTAATGCCGGCGCCATCACCGTCTTGCCAGTCGAGTTCCGTAACAGAATAGCCCTGTTTCTCGCCATACATGCGATACATGCGGGCCAGCATCTGGGCCCAGTCCTGGCTCTCGGTGCCGCCCGCCCCCGAGTTGATCTGCACCACGGCGGGCAGTTCATCTTCCGGCTGGTTGAGGGTACTCTTGAATTCGGCATCTTCGGCAGCAGCCATGGCCTTGTCGTAGGCTTCTTTTACCTCTTCTTCGCTGGCTTCGCCGGCTTTCCAGAAATCGTGTAAAACGGCAAAATCTTCCACAGCCGTATCAACGGCGGTATAGAGGCCGATCCAGTATTCGTCTACCTTTATTTCCTTGAGAATGGCGGTAGCCCGCTGGTTATCATCCCAAAATCCCGGAGAAAGTGTTAATTGTTTGTCTTGTTGTATCTTTTGTTCGCGGTTAGCGACGTCAAAGAAACCTCCTTAGAACCGAAACCCGTTCCCGTAAATCCTTTAAATTTTCTTGTGTCATAGCGGGGGCGAAGATAACATTCTCTAAACATTTAACCTTCGTAAATTGCCGTTCTATATTAATTAACCGGTCTAGTATTGATGAAACTCTACCTTTATTTGACGGCTGCCTGCTCTGTTCTTTTTCTCGCCTACTGTGCCCAAAAAGAAAATCCCAATCGGTCGGCGGGCACCGAAGCCAGTTTTACCAGTAACCTCAGCGATAACAGCAATGGCCCATCGCAAGCCACCGATACCGCCACGTTTGGCGCGGGTTGTTTCTGGTGTGTGGAAGCCGTTTTTCAGCAATTGAATGGGGTGTTGAAGGTGACCTCGGGCTATTCTGGCGGCCATGTGGCCAATCCCAGCTATGAGCAGGTTTGTCAAAAAAACACCGGCCATGCCGAAGTAATCCGGATTGTGTTCGACCCCACCGTTATCAGTTTTGATGAATTGCTCGAAGTATTCTGGCAAACCCACGACCCTACTACCTTAAATCAACAGGGCAACGATGTGGGTCCGCAGTACCGCAGTGCTGTTTTTTACCACAATGCTGAACAAAAGGCAAAGGCCGAGGCTTATAAAGCGGCGCTCGACAAAAGTGGCGCCTTCCGCGCACCGATAACTACGGAGATTAGTCCGCTGAAAAACTTTTACGAAGCAGAAGACTACCACCAAAGCTATTATATCAACAATGGCTCCCAGCCATATTGTTATTTTGTTATACGACCAAAGATGGAGAAGTTCGAAAAGGTCTTCAAAGACAAACTGAAAAAAAACCAGGCAGCCCAGGCCAAAAGTCGACCGTAAATTCTTCTTGTTTTCAGGTAGATTTTAAAACTTGAAAATTACCAAGACCATTTTTCGTGTTTTATTTGCCTGATGAGGTTGAATGCCGGCCTCAATAACCTTTACAACTACCGTCTGGTATGCGCGAAATATAAACAGCTGGTGTCGGGTGAGACCTTGCCGGGTTGAAATAGCGTGTTGCAACATCGGCTTGTACATTAATTTTTACGGTATCGGGTTTGAGATTTAAGTAAATTCGAAGCAACCAAGAACTTGAAATTGCTTCGACAGACTGATCCATCGGCCTGCTTCGCAGAATTGTACCAGCAACATGCAGAAGCGCTGTTCAGGCTGGCTGTAAGGGCCACCAAATCAAGTGCGCATGCCCATGACCTGGTACAAGAAGTGTTCCTCAAATGCTGGGCAAAGCGCGACCAATGGCCAGAGATCAATGACCTGGAAGCCTGGTTGTACCGGGTAAGTGCCAATCAACTAATCGATTTCATACGTAAAACGGCCGTCGACCGTCGATGCCGGCAGCAGCTCTGGCAACAGGTACAAACATCGACGCCTACCGATACAGCGATTGCATTTGACGCCAAAGAACAAGCGCGGCTATTGCGTGCTGCCATCGACTTATTGCCAGCGCAACGCCGTACGATTTTTCTGCTCAACCGCGAAGAAGGCATGAGCTACCAGGAAATTGCCGATGAGATGAACATATCGCGCCATACCGTCAAAAACCAATTGTCGGCCGCTTTACAAAACCTTCGCCGCTTCTTTTCCCGCCTGTAAATATTTTTTTTCACATCAGATAGGACGATCAGGTCACTGCTTCGTCTTTACCTATATGGCACCCGGCTGCATACGGCCTTGCCGTCTTATAACAACTGAACATTATGGAAGACCGGATACATTACCTGTTCCGAAAATACTTGAACAACACCTGCAATAAAGCGGAGCTGGAAGAGCTGTTCGATTTAATTGAACAGGCCGAGCCGCAGTCGCCTTTGCGGGAAAAATTGATCGAGACATTACTCGAAAAAAATCCCCCCGACAGCCGGGATATAAAAAGCCCCAACCGCTTGAAAATAGTTCGCGAACCGGCCGTTGAAACAACAAAAAATCGGCGCTTTACCCTGGGCCGTTTTTCGGTAGCTGCGGCTGTCGCCGGATTGGTTTTTGGCATGGCAGGCTGGTATTACCTGCAGAACAGGCCCGCCAATGGCGCAGCACCCATTGCCAAATCTGCCAGCCCGGCTGTTAGCAAAACCACCGCTCGATCTGAATACAAATACCTGCTTTTGCCCGACAGCTCACAGGTATGGTTAAACGCTGAAAGCAAACTGGACTTCCCTGCCAATTTTGGTACCAACGACCGGCATGTGGTGTTAACCGGCGAAGCCTATTTTGATGTAAAGCATGCCGATAAGCAACCCTTTATCATCCATACGGCAGGTGTTACCACTACCGTATTGGGAACGGCATTTAATATCAAGGCCTATCCCGGCGGTGAAAAAATTATTGTGACCGTTAAACGCGGAAAAGTAAAAGTTGATTATGGTCAAAAGCAACTCGCGGTGTTGGTGCGCGGACAAGAAATCAGCATCGACACCACCCAAAACCTGGTGCATGAAAAAAAACTAACTGCACGTGAAACAGAAACCTGGCACGAAGGCAATTTATCGTACGATGATTTTGCCCTGGCCGATGTACTGTCTGATTTACAGCGGGTGTACGATGCCCGGATCAGGGTGGGCGATCCTGCTATTAAACGGCTGCGCATTTCAACTTCCTTCAGACGAGAACAAGGTATTGAACAGGCACTGGAAATTTTGTGCAGACTGACAGATAAGAAGCTTATTAAGAACAACGGTGAATACATTCTTCAATAACCGGAATATCAAAACTAGAATATGCATGCGAAAACAACACTGCTGAAAACAAAAGCAAAGGTAGCACTACTTTGTTTTTTGTTAAGCCTACATGGCTGGCTGCTCGCTTCACCTCCCGACGGCATCGACCTGAGTAAAATGAAAATCTCGATCGAGCTGCGGAATGCCTCTTTAAAAACAGCCTTTCAAAAAATAGAGGCGGAAACACAATTGCCTTTTACCTATCGTACCGAAGACATCCAGGCCGTAAACAATATCAGTTACAGCGCTAAAGACATCAGCGTGGAGAAATTGCTGGATGTATTGCTCAACAACACCGGGCTTAGCTATGAACTCGTGAATACCAATGTGCTCATACGACGAGTTAAGCTGGCCGACGGCGTAGCTATTGACCTTGCCGCCGACGGCAGCATCAGCGGAAAAATTGTCAACGAAAAAGGAGAACCCGTATCGGGTGCCACCGTGCAATTGCTAAGAACCACGTTTGGTGTTGCCGCCGATACAGAAGGTAATTTTCGGCTGAACAATGTGCCGCCGGGTTCGTATCGGTTGCGCGTATCAGCCGTTGGCTTTGGCACCATTGAACAAACGGTGGTGGTCAAAGACGGTGAAAACCGCAGCCTGTCACTGGTGCTGATCGATGACCAATCGAGTATGCAGGAAGTAACTGTTACGGCACTGGGTATCAAGCGCGAAAAACGCTCGCTCGGTTATTCAGCCCAAGAAGTGAAAGGTGACCTGCTGGCTGCCAGTCGACAAACCAATGTGGTGAATGCACTGCAAGGCCAGGCTGCCGGTTTGCAAATTAACTCCGGTGGCGGTGCGCCGGGACAAGGTGCAAAAATTGTGTTGCGTGGTATCAACTCACTCGATCCCAACCGCGATTTCCAACCGCTGTTTGTGGTGGATGGAATTCCGATCGACAACACCACCGATGTGGCAGATGGCTCCAGCCTGAATGGCATGAGCAATCGTGCGGCCGATATCAACCCCGATGATATTGAGTCCATCAATATCCTGAAAGGTGGTGCAGCCACTGCGCTCTACGGACTACGCGCAGCCACAGGTGCTATCATCATTACCACCAAGTCGGGCAAAGCCGGTCAATTGCGTGGCAGTTTTACGAGCACCATGAGCATCGATAATATCAACAAGTATCCGGAAACCCAAAAGACCTATAGCCAGGGATGGCTCAATAAATATGATCCCACCAGCTTCTGGCCAGCCTATGGCCCTACCGTAGCGGAGGCCAAAGCCGAAGACCCTACCCATCCTGATGCGCTCTTCAACAACTATAAACATGGTTATAAAACAGGTCGTTCTTATAGAAACTCGTTGAACCTGTCGGGCGGTACCGAGAAAGCCATTTTCACGGCCGCTTTCTCTCAATTCAACCAGGAAGGCATCATGCCCTTTACCGACTATAAAAACTACTCTGCCAAACTGGGCGGCGAATTTAAATTTTCCGACAAACTTCGGTTTGGCTCTTCGGTAAGCTATATTAAATCAGGTGGTCGCCGGGGCAATTCCGATCGCTACAACGAAAACCTGACTTATTTCTCCCCACGTTGGGATATCTGGGATTGGATCAATCCCGATGGAACCGAAAAGACCATTGTTGGCTCGGGCAACGACAACCCCATCTATGTATTGAACGGGAAAAAATACATCGACGATGTTGACCGGATGATCACCAACAGCCATCTTACCTATTCACCGGTAAAATGGCTGGATATCAACTATCGGTTGGGCGTCGACCTGTACAATGATTTCCGCAGAGAAACAACACCGGCGCCCATCGGATTGCCGGATGAAATTTATCCGGCTTCCGACTTTGAATACGGTTATATCATGGAATATGCCATCCGCAACCGCGTATTCAACTCAACGCTGATGTTGAATTTCAAAAACAATATCGGCAAACACCTGACCTCGTCTTTTAAAATCGGTCACGATTTGTACAACACCAAACGCAGCAGTTTGTACGTGCGCGGCGATACTCTTGAAGTGCCGGGTTATTACAACCTCAGTAGTACCAAAAAGAGAGTGGCCAACAATTACCAGCGCGACTATCGCATCATTGGTGTGTTTGCCGACTGGACATTGGATTGGGACAATTTTCTCTACCTGACGCTGACCGGCAGAAACGACTGGACCTCTACGCTCACCAAAGAGAATCGGTCGTTCTTTTATCCATCTGCCAGTTTGAGTTATGTGTTCTCAGAAAACCTGAAAGCACTGCCGGCCTGGTGGTCTTATGGCAAGGCTCGTTTTTCCGTGTCTAAGATCGGTAAAGACGCACCCGTGTATGCGCTCAGCCAGGGTTATGTGATCAATGATCCGCTGACGACTGGTGTACTGCCTTTTCAGTTAGACGATCAGATTGGCGACCGGAATATGCGGCCTGAGTTTACCACTTCATATGAAGGCGGATTGGAACTACGCTTCCTGAAAAACAGGCTTGGCTTGGACCTGACCTACTATAACAACACGAGTAAAGACCTGATCATTCCGGTGAAAGTGCCGGTGACCAGTGGTTACGATGCCGTGTATCTCAATTCAGGTAGTATTCGCAACAAGGGCATCGAGATCAGTGTTTCCGGAACAGCGATTCAAACCAAAGATTTCTCCTGGGATGTGCGCGCCAATTACACCGCCAACCGAAACAGGGTATTATCCATCTATCCTGATCTGACAGAAATCACCATCGCCAGCCAGTTTGGTTACCTGAGTTCAACGGTTACCCAGAAATACATTCCTGGCTATCCGGTGGGTGCTTTGTTTGGCAGAACTTATCAACGCTATTATGGCGGTGATAAAGAAGATGTGGCCAACCTTGATAAAAGCAGGCCCATGGTCATTGGTGCCAATGGCTTCCCGGTTTTGAACCCCGCCAGTAAGCAGCAATACATCGCCAACTCGCAGCCAAAATGGATCGGCAGCCTGAGCAGCACACTCAAGTACAAAGGATTTAATCTTTATTTCCTGTTCGACACGCAACAGGGTGTGTATCGCTACAACCAGCTCGCCAATTTTATGGGTTCATTCGCTCTGCAGAAAGGGTCGGAGAACCGGAATGATATGCAGGTGTTTCCAGGTGTACTCGCCGATGGAACCCCCAATACAAAAGAAGTTTGGTTGGGACAAGGTACGGGGCCCGATGGGGTGAATTATGGCAATGGTTATTATCGCAACTATTACCGTGGCGCGTCGGAAACTTTTATTGAAGACGCTAGTTGGATCCGCTTGCGCACCTTGAGCCTGGGGTATAATATTCCGACAGATATTGTTCGCCGATCGAAGTTTCTGCAGAATGCCACCCTTACTGCGACTGGCACCAATCTTTGGTTGAAAACCAAGTTCACTGGTTTTGATCCTGAATCAAGTTCTACCAGTTCAGGATCGGTATCAGACGGATTTGCCGGCTTCACCTACCCCGCTGTTCGCAGTTTCCTGTTGTCTTTGAATATTCAATTTTAAAACCCAGTCAACATGAAAAAATATTTCTTTTGGATTTTCGCCGCGGTGTTTAGCATGGGCTTGACCGGGTGTTCCAAATACCTCGACAAACTGGATAACCCCAATCTCGTCAGCGATCCGCCGCTGGATGGACTGCTTACCCAGAATACGCTGCAAACCGGTAGCAATTCTTATCGCATGGGCTACAATGTTTCTTACTATGTGCAATACCAGGCATCCAGTTCTCAGGCCAGTGATATTGATATCTACAATGAAGTAGATCTCAGCAGTACCTGGACCAATTTCTATTCTGCCATGATGAACATCAAACAGATGAATGATATAGCCGCTTCAAAAGGCGCCAGCTATCACCTGGGTGTTGGCAAAATCATGATGGCGTATAACCTAAACATGCTGATCAATAGTTTTGGCGATGTGCCATACAGTGATGCCTTAAAAGGCTCAGATGCATTGGTACCTGGTTTCGATAGCCAGGAGGCCTTGCACGACACCTGCCTGCAACTGTTGGAGGATGGTATTGTTGAACTACAAAAAACTGGTAATATCCAGGCCCTTGGTTCTGCCAGCGACCTGATACATGGGGGCAGTTTGTCGGCCTGGATCAAAACCGCCTATGCACTCAAAGCACGTTTCTTAAACCAATTTTCCAAAACCGCTTCGTACAATCCTACCGAAATACTCAGCACACTCGATGATGCTTACAGCAGCAACAGCGATGACGCGGCACTAACGGTATTCACCAGCCGAAGTTTGTGGAACCAGGTGGCGTATAACAATACCGTTCTTTTGCTCGATGGCTGGTTAAGCACCCAATTTGTAAACGCAACCAATGGCACGAATTATGGTGTGGTTGATCCGCGCCTGCCGCTGATTGCCACCCTGACCAAATTCGGCGATTATCGTGGCACCCGCAATGGTGCAGGCCGCATTGGTACGGGCACCGACGATGAAGAATCTTATCTCTCGGTAAATGGTTTCTACTCCAAAGGCAATGCGCCGCTTTGGCTGGTAACTTATGCAGAGATGAAATTCATTGAAGCCGAAGCTGCTTTCCGCAATGGCGACACCGAGCGTGCTTACGACGCCTATATCGCCGGCATCACGGCGAATATGACCAAAGTGGGTGTCAGCGGTACGGATATGGCGGCATATCTCGCCAATCCGGCGGTGGGTGTGGGTGCATCGAATATCAGCCTCGACTTAATCTTCAAGGAAAAATATGTAGCCATGTTCCTTAACCCCGAAGCCTGGGTGGATGCACGTCGCTATGATTATAAGTACAAGAATTTCGCACTGCCGCAGGGTGCTTCGTTGAGCACTTTCATACGCCGCATCAACTACCCAACGGTAGAAATTAGTCGCAATGGCGCAAATGTGCCAACGATTACTGGATTGGATGAACGCCTGGTCTGGGACCAGTAAAGCGTTTGCTGTGGAATTGATTTGTTCAAATCAAAAAAGTTCGACTCGTTCTAAACAAAAGTTAGATTCATTCCGAACCGATTGATTCAATCAAAAATAGAAAGGCCCCTGGTGCATTACCAGGGGCCTTTCTATATGTCAATTTACGTAGTAGGACTACTTTTTTAATAGCCAAGTCTTTCTCTTACGCCACACGCTCTTTCTTCACATCGCCGATTTCCTTAATCGGCTCTTCTACTTCTACCACCAGTTTATTCAACCGAATGATACCGGTAAGGTTCAACAATTTCATAATCTGGTAAGTAGGATCCAATTCAAACCACTTGCGGGCAAAATTGGGATTGGTGCCTTGCTTGTGGTGGTTGTTCTGGAACAATTCACCCAGCAGGAAAATACCCCAGGGCTCCGAGTTCTTGGAATGGTCGTCGTTTTTGTAATTGGCGTAACCGTATTTATGTCCGCACCAGTTTACAATCGCACCCTGAATTGGCCCCATCAAAAAATGAATTGGCAACAACAGGAACCACCACATATTGGGCGCAAACACGATGTAAATAGTCGTGTACAAAGCAGCAAAAAACAGCCTGGTCCAGATATTGTCGGCAAAACGATCCAGCTTTTCCCAGATAGGCAGGTACTCGTGGGTGAATTGTGGCTCGGGCATATTCTTGCGCGTTACAAACGCATTGTAGATATTACGGGTATGCATCATCATGCCCATTACATCTTTGAAGAAATGCGGACTATGCGGATCTTTTTCCGTATCGCTATAAGCATGGTGCATGCGGTGCATAACACCATAGGCACGCGGCACCAGGTAAGAAGATCCTTGTGTTACCCAGGTTGACAAATAAAAAACACGCTCCCAGTTTTTACTGGTCGTGTACATTTGGTGGGACGCAAACCGGTGTAAAAAGAAGGTGTGAAAAAACAAAGAGAGAAACCAGTGTGCGAAGAAAAATGTGAGGATAACAGCCATGCTAAGCGTTTAAAAAATGAGACGCAAATATACGTCATTTGAAGCACCTGTCACGGGAGGCGTACCCGCCTGAGTTCCAATAAGTTCAGGCTGTTTGGGGCAAATCCTTCCACCTGGTTTTGCACCAACCAGCAAGCCTCGTCGTACCAAAGGGGAATGATCGGTGCATCTCGCACCAGCAACCGGTCCATTTCCTGGTACAGCGCATACCGCTGGCTATCGCGGGTTTCCAGCAAGGCCTGTTCGTATAACCGATCATAAGCCGGGTTGTTGTACCGGGTATAATTTGGCGGCGCAGGATTTTTAGAATAGAACACACCCAGGTAATTTTCCGCATCGGGATAATCAGCAATCCAGGAGCCGCGAAAGAACAAAGCCTTCGACTGGGCGGTTTGCTCCAACAGAAAACTTTTTTGCAACACATCGACCTTCACATTAAAACCATTTTCATTCAACTCATGCGCTATATAACTTCCCAACTCGGCATATTGTGGAATGGTTAGCAATACAAATACCGGCAGTCCCTTCCCCTCGCCAAACCCTGCCTGCTGCAATAAGATCCGAGCAGAGTCGGGCATATAACGGTAACCCCTAACCGCATTTTCATCAAACGACGGCAACCCGTCGGGTATAAAACCACTCTCGGCGGGTTTGCCGATGGAATTGCGCAGGTACAACATCATTTTCCTGCGATCGAATGCATAATTCATCGCCTGTCGCACCGCCCGGATGCGCAAAGGCGATGATTCCACCAGCGGATTACTACTATCCGACAAAATCCCGATGTATTCCGTATTGAGATAGGCATGTTTTTTCAGTTGAAGTTTGGCAACCCACTCTTCGCGGAGTTCGCCATTTTTTTGCAGCACTTCGTCTTTAAACGAAGCATCGATATCATTGATAAAATCAATCTGCTGTTGTCGGAAAAGCAAAAACTCGGCGGCCTTGCTGTCGTTAAAACTAACCTTCACCCCTTTTACATAGGGCAACGAACGGCCCGCGCTGTCTTTTTCAAAATAATGCTCATTGCGCGGCAGCAACAGGGTTTGCCCTTCTTCCCAGGCCAGGAACCGGAAAGGGCCGGTGCCAACAGGGTGCGCGCGAAATTGCTGCTGGTACATCACCACCGCCTCTTGCGGAATGATCGAACAATACTGCATACTGAGAATGCCCAGAATCGGTGGGAAAGCCCGGTACAGCCGCAACTCAAACACCGAATCATTTACGGCTACAAATCCACTGTCCAGCGACAGCTTTCCATTGAATATCCAGGCGCCGCTGCTGGCCGTGGAGGGATCCATAATGCGTCGCAGGCTGTATGCAATATCAGCCGCCAACATTTTGCGCCCCTTGCCGCCGGGAAAACAGGCGTCGTCGTGAAAGTAGACATCATCGCGCAGGAAGAAACGATAGGTTTTGCCTTCGTTGCTGATCTCCCAACGGGTGGCCAGTGAAGGCGCTATTTCCAGCTTGTCATTTACTTCTACCAGGGTGTTAAAAAGCTGGTGGGCCGTCCACATCACCGACTGGCTTTTGGCAAAAGCAGGATCAAGGGTGGCAACGCCTGAGCTTTCGTTGTACCGAAAAAAACCGGCATCGTTGCGACGGCCACCACAGGCCATCAACAAACCAGAAAGACAACAAAATAAGACCAGCCGACGGCAATTATCCATGTAAAAGAAAGCTCGTAAAGCACTTATATTTACCACATGCAACTTACCAATTTCAAGAGATCATGCCAGCTAATTATTTGTTTGCTGGTGCTTCATTTCGCCACACAGGCCCAGCCTCTTTCCAAAAGAGGCGAACTCACGCACCAGGATACCCTACGCGGCAGCCTCAATGCCGAACGTACCTGGTGGGATGTACTTCGTTACGATATCAGTGTAACCCCCGATTACGACAGCAAAACCATTGCTGGTGAAGTAAACCTCGGTTTCAAAGTAATCACCGAAGCAGGCCCGATGCAGATCGACCTGCAAGCGCCCATGAACCTAACCGGCGCAACGTTGAATGGCAAGGCCATTTCCTTTACCCGCGAAGGCAATGCCTGGCACCTGGCCATCACCGAAAAACTGCCCATTGGCAGTCAGCAGATCATCAATCTGGCATTTGCCGGTAAGCCAAGAGAAGCGATTCGTCCGCCGTGGGACGGCGGCTGGATCTGGACCAAAGACCGTGCGGGCAATCCCTGGATGAGCGTGGCCTGCCAGGGCCTCGGCGCCAGTGTTTGGTATCCTTGCAAAGACCACCAAAGCGATGAACCTGATAACGGCGCTTCGTTGCGCATGATCGTACCAAAAGACCTGGTGGCCGTGGGCAACGGTCGACTCATATCGACCAAAGACGCGGGCCATGGTAAAACCGAATTTTTATGGGAAGTGAAGAACCCGATCAACAACTACGATATCATTCCATATATCGGTAAATATACCAGTTGGAACGACAGCTTCCAGGGCGAAAAGGGCAAACTCGATTTGCAATTTTGGGTACTTACCGAAGACCTGGCGGCTGCCAAAAAACAATTCGTCCAGGTAAAACCCATGCTGCAATGTTTCGAACACTGGTTTGGCCCCTATCCTTTTTATGAGGATGGCTATAAACTGGTGCAGGCGCCCCATCTCGGCATGGAACACCAAAGTGCGGTGGCCTATGGTAATAAATTCCAGAACGGCTACCTGGGCCGCGATTTGAGTGGCACGGGCTGGGGCTTAAAATGGGATTTCATCATCGTACATGAAAGCGGTCACGAATGGTTTGGTAACAACGTGACCACGCGCGATGTAGCTGATATGTGGGTACACGAAGGGTTTACCAATTACAGCGAAACCATTTTCACCGAGTGCCAGGACGGTCATGCCGCCGCCATGGAATATATTGCCGGTGTTCGGAACGGCATCCGCAACGATATACCCATTATTGGTTTGTACGGCGTGAACAAAGAAGGCAGCGGCGATATGTATCCCAAGGCAGCCAATATGATTCACTACGTGCGGCAATTGCTGAAAGACGATGAAAAATTCAGGCAGATGTTGCGCGGCATCAACAAAACCTATTATCACAAAGTCACTTCTTCGGCGGAAATAGAAGCATATATCAGTAAAACCGTGGGTCGCGATCTTACGCCATTGTTTGATCAATATTTACGAAGCATTAAAATTCCAGAATTTCAGTACAGCGCCAACAATGGAACCATCTCCTATCGTTGGCGAAATGTGGTGCCCGGATTCAATTTGCCGGTGAAAGTGAAAATAGACGGCAATGAAGTTTGGCTGACGCCGACAGAAGAATGGCAAACAATGCAATCGCCCGCCACTGAAATTACCGTTGATAAAAACTTCTACGTAACCACAAAAAAGCAGGACTAGTAGCGCCCGGCGCCCAAAAATCGCTTCTTGTAGTAGTCGTCGTTCAGGTCGCTGATGGTTACACCGGCGCTGGTTGACGCATGTACGAATTTGTTGTTCAGCAAATAAATACCTACATGCGATACACCGCCCCTGGTATTAAAAAAAACCAGGTCGCCGGTTTGCAATTGGTCGGTAGGGATGTGCTGGCATTGGTCGTACTGGTCGCGCGAAGTGCGGGGCAGGGTTTTGTTAAACATGCTCAGCGTCAACTGGCAGGTAAAAGCCGAGCAATCGATGCCCTCGCGCGAATTGCCGCCGTAACGGTATTTCGTTCCATACCAGTCGTCGATAAATTGCAATAATTCAACATTCCAAAGGTCTTCCACATTCTGGTTCATCAGCACCGCATATTTGAACTGCAAGGCTGACCCGTTTTCAATGTTGAAAGAAGCGCTGCTGGACGCATATTTCGGGCCTGTTAATCGGCTGGTATTCGGTGCGCCATTGAAGCCGGGGCCGTTTTCGGGGTCACCGCCAGGTGTCATATTGATCGACTCGATGTATTTCGGGTCGCGGGCCACGGTTCGCTTCTCGGTGGGCGTGGGTTCCGTCACCTTTCGCGTGCTACCACAGGCGGCCAAAAAGGCACTCATGCTCAATACCCAAATGATTCTACTCAAAACAATTTTATTTGCTGACCAATTGTGCAAAACTAAGCAATCCCCATCGTGAACCCGCACGCCAAAAATTTGTTATTTGCAGCATGTCCAGCTTCTCCCATTTACACTGCCATACCCAATATTCCCTGCTCGATGGTGCCGCCTCGATTCAGTCCTTATACAAAAAAGCTGTTAAAAATAATATGCCGGCCATCGCTATTACCGATCACGGCAATATGTTCGGCGCTTTTGAATTTGTGGCCGAAGCCTATAAACACAAAGGCGAAGATGGCAAACCATTGGTGAAACCGGTGGTGGGCTGCGAGTTTTATGTGGTGGCCGACCGACATCGCAAATCTTTCACCAAAGAGCAGAAAGACGAACGTTACCACCAGGTGCTGCTCGCCAAAAATGCTACGGGTTACCAAAACCTGATCAAATTGACTTCGCTCGGTTTCACCGAAGGCATGTATAGCAAGTATCCGCGCATCGACAAAGAATTGATTGAAAAATACCACGAAGGATTGATCGCCACGAGTTGTTGCATCGGCGCTTATGTACCGCAAACCATTTTGCATGAAAGCGAAGCCGAAGCCGAAAAAGAATTCAAGTGGTGGCTGGACATTTTTGGCGAAGATTATTTTATCGAACTGCAACGACATAAAATTCCCGAGCAGGAAAAGATCAATGAAGTGCTGCTGCGCTTCTCGAAAAAATACAAGGTGCCGGTCATCGCTACCAACGATAGTCACTATACTGACCAGGACGATGCTAATGCGCACGACATCTTGCTTTGCATCAACACCGGCGAAAAACAAAGCACACCCGGCTTTGATGATTTTGTCAATGACGATACCCAGGTACGCAACCGCCGTTTCAAATTTCCGAACGATCAATTCTATTTTAAGTCGACCGAAGAAATGAAACAGCTCTTCAGCGATATTCCCGAATCGATTGCCAACACCAATATGATTGTGGAGCGCGTTGAATTGCTGAACCTGAAAAAAGACATCCTCCTCCCCGCTTTTCCCATTCCCGCCGAATTCCAGGTGCATGGCGACAGCAACCTGAACCAGTGGGAATACCTTAAGCACCTCACCAACGAAGGCGCGCGCGAACGCTATGCAGAGATGACGCCTGAAATACAGGAACGCATCGACTTTGAACTCTTTACCATCAAAACGATGGGCTTCGCCGGCTACTTTCTGATTGTAAGTGATTTCATTCGCGAAGGCCGCAACATGGGTGTGTTTGTGGGGCCGGGTCGTGGCTCAGCCGCCGGTAGCGTAGTGGCTTATTGCATTGGCATTACCAATATCGATCCCATCAAATACAACTTACTGTTCGAACGGTTTCTCAACCCCGATCGGAAGAGCATGCCCGATATCGATACCGACTTTGACGACGATGGTCGGCAGCGGGTGATCGATTATGTGGTATCGAAATATGGCAAGAACCAGGTAGCGCAAATTGTTACCTATGGCACCATGGCTGCCAAGATGAGTATCAAAGATGTGGCCCGGGTATTGGACCTGCCCCTCGCCGAATCGAATGCGCTGGCCAAGATGGTTCCGGAGAAACCGGGCATCGAACTGCGGCGGGTACTCAAAGCACCGTTGACCGAGAAAGACGGCGAAAAATCCCTCGAAAGCAAAGACCAATTGGGTCCGGAAGACCTTGACTCAGTGCGCCGGCTGCGCGAAATTTACCATGGCAGCGATATCCGGGCACAGGTATTACACGAAGCTGAACGTTTGGAAGGGTCGGTGCGCAACACCGGGTTGCATGCCGCCGGTATCATCATTGCGCCCGATGATTTGATGAATATCATTCCGGTTTGCACGGCCAAAGATTCTGACCTGCTGGTAACGCAGATTGAAGGCAGTATAATTGAAGACGCGGGTGTAATTAAGATGGACTTTCTGGGATTAAAAACCCTCACCATCATTAAGAACGCGCTGGAGATGATAAAAGTGAACCATGATGTGGAAATAGAAATCGACAATATTCCACTCAATGATGAAAAAACGTTTCAGCTTTATCAACACGGCGATACCATTGGTACGTTTCAGTTTGAAAGCCCGGGGATGCAAAAATATTTGCGCGAACTCAAGCCCGACCAGTTCGCCGACCTGATTGCCATGAACGCCTTGTATCGCCCGGGGCCCATCGCCTATATTCCGAACTTCATTGATCGCAAACACGGGCGCGAAGCCATCAGTTATGACCTGCCCGAAATGGCCGAGTACCTCGAAGAAACCTATGGCATTACGGTGTACCAGGAACAGGTGATGTTGTTGGCACAATCGATCGGCGGCTTCAGCAAAGGCGATGCCGATGTATTGCGCAAAGCCATGGGCAAAAAACAGAAGTCCATACTCGACAAAATGAAAACCCAGTTTGTAAAGGGTGCCACAGAGAAAGGTTTTCCTGCCGAGAAGCTGGAAAAAATCTGGACCGACTGGGAAGCATTTGCCCAATACGCTTTCAACAAATCGCACAGCACTTGTTATGCGTTTGTGGCTTACCAGACAGCTTATCTTAAAACGCATTATCCGTCAGAATACATGGCGGCGGTGCTCAACAACGCCGGCAGCATTGAAAAGATCACCTTCTTTATGGAAGAGTGTAAGCGGATGGGATTGGAAGTGTTGGGCCCGGACATCAACGAATCGCAGCAGGGCTTTGCCGTTAACAAGGGGGGCGCCATTCGTTTTGGGCTCGGTGGACTAAAAGGTGTAGGTGAAGCAGCGGTGGATAGTATCATCAAAGAACGAAACAACGATGGTGCTTATAAAACCATTTTCGATTTAATGAAGCGAGTTAACCAACGCACGGTTAACAAGAAAACATTGGAATGCCTGGCCTGTGCCGGCGCCTTTGATTGCTTCACTGAATTGCACCGCGCGCAATATTTTTATCTGCCGCCGGGCGATAATACCACCGGGCTGGAGAAAGTGATTAAATACGGCAACGTGTACCAGGCGCAAAGCCAGGGTACCACGAATACGTTGTTTGGCGACTTGCCTGCGGTGTTGGATATACCTACACCGAAAATCCCTGCTTGTGAGCCCTGGTCGCTCACCGACCGACTGGAAAAAGAAAAAGAAGTAACCGGCATTTTTTTAAGTGGGCATCCGTTGGATCATTTCCGCTTCGAGATGACTTATTACGGCATCATGACGCTGGCTGAATTCAATGAGATTAAAGAGAACCCGGCTGCGGTGGCAGGACGGCCTTTTCGCCTGGCAGGATTGGTGGTAGATGGCCAACATCGCATTACGCGCACGGGTCGCAATTTTGGGGTGTTGAGTCTGGAAGATTATACCGGCAAAACAGAATTCATGTTATGGGGCGAAGATTATATGCGATTTAAAGATTATCTCGACAAAGGGAAAAACCTGTTTGTGTCGGGCAGTTTTAAGTCGAGGTTTAACAGTGAACAGTACGAGTTCAAGCCCGACCGGATCAACCTGCTGGAGATCATCAAAAGCAGCATGTCGAAACAAATGACTTTATCGGTAGAACCCCGGCTGGTTACCAATGAACTGGTCGATTTCCTGGCCAAAAACATGAAGCAGTTTCCGGGAAAAACCAATATCCGCATCAACCTGGGTAAAACCAGCAGTTTATATAGTATTGATACTGGTATTGAAATGAATGATGAGTTGACTGCCTGGTTGGCAGGCCGGCCGGAATTGGAAGTAAAAATTGACACTGTTTAGGGTTATCCACCAACTGTGGACTGACAACAATGGCAATATTTGAACAAGGGCTTTATTTTTGTGTTCTAACAGACAATACAACCAATTAAAAAAATAACTATGGCTTTAGAATTCACCGATGCCAATTTCCAGAACGAAGTGCTGGCGTCAGACAAACTGAGTGTTATTGATTTCTGGGCAGAATGGTGCGGCCCTTGTCGCGCAATCGGCCCGGTGATTGAAGAGCTGTCGAAAGAATACGATGGAAAAGTGAAGATCGGCAAAGTGAATGTTGACAATAATCCGCAGTTGTCGATCAATTACGGCATCACCTCCATTCCTGCTATCCTGTTTGTAAAAGGCGGACAAGTAGTAGACAAACTGGTAGGTGCCCAACCGAAAGCAAATTTCGTCAAGAAAATTGAAGCGCATATTTAAGCGCTGAGAAAGGTAAAAACCAAAAGGTCAAAACTGATCGCTTAAAAGGCGACCGGTTTTGGCCTTTTTTGTGGTTTTGCCTATTGCTTTTGCCTTTGTAGATTTGTTTAAGAAGATGCAACTATGGATTTTATCGATTATTATAAAGTGCTGGGGGTTGATAAAAATGCCTCGGCCGACGACATAAAAAAAGCCTATCGCAAGCTGGCGCGCACACACCATCCTGACCTCAACCCCAACGATGATAAAGCGCACAAACTGTTTCAGCAGATCAATGAAGCGAATGAAGTATTGAGTGATCCGGATAAAAGAAAAAAATACGACCAGTACGGCAAAGACTGGCAACATGCTGATCAGTTTGAACAGGCACGCCGCGCACAGGGCGCCAATGGCGGTGGCTTTGGCGGCGGCAATCCGTTTGGCGGTGGCGGCAATCCGTTTGGCGGTGCGGGTGGTAGCCCCTATGGCGAATGGAGTTATTCTGGTGAAGGCGGCGACGAAGGCTTCTCCGATTTCTTCTCCAATCTTTTTGGGCAGTCGGGCAAAAGTAATAGAGGGGGCAGAAAAACACAGTTCCGCGGGCAGGATATTGAAGCCAGTATGGAGTTGCCTCTATCGGCCGCTTATCGCACCCACCAGCAAACTTTTTCCGTTAATGGCAAAAATATTCGCATCACCATACCGGCGGGTATTGAAGATGAGCAAAAGATCAAATTGGGTGGACATGGTTCGCCGGGTGTTAATGGCGGACCGAATGGAGATCTTTATATCACTTTTCATGTGGTGAATGATACCGCTTACCAGCGCACCGGCAACGACCTGCATAGCAAGGTAGAGATCGATTTATACACAGCTTTATTGGGCGGTGAAACAACGGTGACCACGATGGATGGCAAAGTGAAACTCAAAGTGGCGCCGGGAACCCAACCAGGCACCAAAGTGCGGCTCAAAGGCAAGGGATTTCCGGTGTACAAGCAAGACGGACAATTCGGCGATTTCTTTGTCGAGTACCAGGTGAAACTGCCCACCAACCTCAGCCCCGAGCAAATTGAATTGGTCAAACAACTTTCTTCTCTTCAAAAATAAACAGATGGAAACAATACAATGGATTCCCGTTAGTTTGTTCTGCGAAAGCCACCAGGTTGAAATCAGTTTTATTGATGAACTGGAGCAATTCGGATTGATACAACTGAAAGTAGAACAAAGCAACCGACTGATTGCCGCTGACCATTTGCCGGAGGTGGAAAAAATGTTGTTGCTGCACGAAGAAATGGGCATCAACTACGAAGGCATAGAAACGGTGATGCACCTGCTCGGAAAAATTCAGGGCATGCAGGCAGAGATGTCGCAGTTACGCAGGCAGCTTCGTTCCTTTGCCCCATAACATTCAGGCGCTTACTATACGCACTATAAACCTTATTACATGAAATCTGCCTTAACCCTGCTATTCCTATGCCTGGCCGTTCTGGCCAAGGCCCAGCAAGATGCCGCCTTTTATATTTTTGATGCCGACCAGAAGCCTACAAACATTAAAAAAGCAAAATTCCTTTTGCGCGTGTCGAAAATAAATGACAGCAGTTGGCAATGGGATTATTATCATTTCGCCGGCCCGATGATCAGCCGCGAACATTTTAAAGACAGAGAAGGTACCATTCACCATGGTACTTCCTGGCATTATGCCCAAGATGGTCGATTGGATTCAACGGCCCAATTTGTCAATGGCAAAAAACACGGCGACGCGTTTCGCCTGGTTGCCGACAGTTTTGCCTATAAAACAAAATATGTGTTTGACAATGATCAGTTGGTTGCAACCGTCGACATGACAAAAAAAGACAGCAGTCAATTCATCAAATACGATGATGAAAAAGAGTCGGCCTACCCCGGGGGGTTGAGCAGTTGGGGCCGATATTTAAATAAAAACCTACGCTATCCTGCCAGGGCGATGGACGGTAATATTCAGGGACAGTCTGTCATCGGCTTTATGGTTGACAGCGATGGAAAACTCAGTGATCCTTTTATTGCCCGCTCGGTAGAGTATTCGATCGACGACGAAGCCTACAGGATCATCATGGCATCCGGCAAATGGGAACCGGCCTTTCAGAATGGCAGGCATGTAAAAAGTTATAAGCTGCAACCCATCGTTTTCAGGCTCAACTAACCGGTCGATACGCTACAACAAAATACCAGCGATGGTGGCACTTAGATAAGAAGCCAAGGTGCCGCACAACAGGGCTTTCAGGCCAATGCGTGCCAGGTCGGCGCGACGACCTGGTGCCAGTTCGCCAATACCACCAATTTGCATGCCCACCGAACTAAAATTCGCAAAGCCGCAAATGGCAATGGATACAATCAGCAATCCTTTTTCAGAAATCACCGGTACCGATTTATTGGTCAGGTTTTGAAAAGCAACAAATTCATTGATGGTCAGTTTCTGGCCCAATAAAGTAGCTGCGCTGCTAACATCTTGCGAAGGCACGCCCATGGCCCAGGCCATCGGGTAAAACAATCGACCGAAAATATAATTCAGGCTAAGGTCAAACGAAGGATTGAAAATATGACCGATCTTGATCAGCAGGTAATCGGTCAACGCAATCACGGCAATAAAACCGATCAACATCGCGATCACATTCATGGCAATCTTGAAGCCATCACCCGCACCATGCGATATGGCATCAATGACATTTGTGTAGTGGCTTTTTACTTCCAACTTTACCGTACCGCGGGTTTGTGGTTCTTCGGTTTCAGGCATCACGATTTTGGAAATGACAAGCGCACCGGGAGCCGCCATCAAGCTGGCCATGATCAACTTGGGCGCCAGGTCCATGCCTGCTTGTGCCCCCATATTGGCGTATACTACTAAAATACCACCGGCAATACAGGCCATGCTGCCACTCATACTGGCCAACAACTCACTCATAGTCATGGTAGGAATATAAGGGCGGATCATCACTTGTGCCTCTACCTGGCCAACAAATGCACTGGCCACATTGCTCAATGCCTCGGCGCCGCTGACCCGCATCACCCAATTCATGGCCCGCGCCACGATGGCCACTACCCGTTGCATGATACCAAAATGATAAAATATCGCCACCAGTGCACAAACCAGGATAATGGTGGCCGTTACATTAAACGCAAACACGAAACCGGAAACGGCATAGTTGGCGATGCTGCCATCGGGTCCAGGGGTAGCGATACCTCCGTACACAAACGAAGCACCTTGCCGGGCAAATTGTTCAATTTTTTCCATGCCCTTGCCGAGGTATTGGAAAAACCGCGTTACCGCCGGCACCTTCAGTATCAGTACGGCCAGGGTTAGCTGTAGTGCAAGTCCACTGCCCACCACCCGCAGGTTGATTTTCTTCTTATTATTGGAAAAGAGCCAGGCAATACCCAAAATCAGAATAATACCCAGCACACCCTGAAAACGCGCCATGCAGTGTGGTTTTTGTTAACGGCAATATAGTATAACTTTGCCACTGAAACAGTAGCCCATGACAACCCAGGTATACGAAGCACTGGCAACGGACAATAAAACGCTAAAGCGGATCGGCAATAAAGTAATAGATGGTTTGCGGATCAATCCCGATGAAGGCATCTATCTTTTCGAACACGGCTCCCTGGCCTGGCTTGGTGCCCTGGCCAACCATGTGCGCGAAAAAATGCATGGCAACAATACCTACTTCAATCGCAATTTCCATATTGAACCCACCAATGTATGTGTGTTCAGTTGTAAGTTTTGTTCTTACTCCCGCTTATATGCCCACAAAGAAGAAGGTTGGGAACTGAGCACCGACCAGATGCTCGAAATAGTGAAGAAATACGATGGTCAACCGGTTACTGAAGTACATATTGTAGGGGGCGTGCACCCCAAACTAACCATGGCTTTTTTTAAAGACCTGCTGCAAAAAATAAGGGCACACCGGCCCGATTTGCACATCAAGGCCTTTACACCGGTTGAACTGGATTATATGTTCCGCAAAGCGAAACTTACGCCTGAAGAAGGCATGCGCGAATTGCATGAAGCGGGACTCGATTCCCTGCCCGGCGGCGGTGCGGAGATTTTCGCGCCCGACATTCGTTCACAAATTTGCGACGACAAAGTGGATGCCGAAGGCTGGTTACAGATACACCGCGCAGCCCACAACCTCGGTATGCACAGCAACGCCACCATGTTGTACGGCCATATCGAAACCTACGCGCACCGCATCGACCACATGGAGCGACTGCGCCAATTGCAGGATGAAACCGGTGGCTTCAACACCTTTATTCCGTTGAAGTTTCGCAACAAAGACAATGAGATGAATTACCTGCCTGAAACCAGTACGGTAGAAGACATGAAGATGTATGCGATGGCGCGCATCTATATGGATAATTTCCCGCACCTGAAAGCTTATTGGCCCATGTTGGGTCGCAACAAAGCACAGCTCACCTTGTCTTTCGGCGTAAACGATATCGACGGCACCATCGATGATTCAACTAAGATTTATTCAATGGCTGGTTCTGAAGAACAAAATCCGTCGATGACGACCGAACAATTGATTACCTTGATACAACAAGCCGGCCGAAAACCGGTAGAGCGCGATACTTTGTACAAGGTGGTGAAGGAGTTTGAGATGGCCTAGTTTATTATCGTTCGCGGCTATTCAGTTAAACTTTATTCGATGAAAAAAATCTTTTCAGTAATTGTTTGTTGGTTGCTGGCAACAACGCTTTTTTCGCAAGACATCAAGGGCGACTGGTATGGTACGATAAAACTACCTGGCGGCACGCTTCGCCTGGTGTTGCATATTTCGCAAACCGATACTGGTTATAGCAGCACGCTCGATAGTCCTGATCAACTAGTGAATGGCATCCTTGTTGCTCTTACCCGTTTCAGCGAGCAGCAACTCTATTTGGACCTGCCGACCATAGGAGCCTCGTACAGGGCCCAATGGAAGGCAAATGGTTTTACCGGCAGTTTTAGCCAGGGCGGGAAGGACCTACCCCTCCACCTTTCGCGCCAACCGGCCAGGAAACCGCAGGAGCCAATACCGCCCTTCCCCTACCCAACCGAAGAAGTGCATTTCAGGAATGTTGCAGCCGGTATTGAACTGGCAGGCACGCTTAGCTTACCGGCAGCCTCGGGCAAATTTCCCGTTGCGGTGATGATCACCGGTAGCGGTCCGCAAAACAGGGATGAAGAATTGCTTGGCCACAAACCTTTTTTGGTCATTGCCGATTATCTAACCCGCAACGGCATTGCGGTGTTGCGTTTCGACGATCGTGGTGTAGGTAAATCAACCGGCCATTTTGCCAGCGCTACTTCTGCTGATTTTGCGAGCGATGTGAAAGCAGCTGTGGCTTTTTTGCGAACCAGAAAAGAAATCGACCGAAAGAAAATTGGTTTGATTGGGCACAGTGAAGGTGGTATGATAGCGCCAATGGTGGCTGCCGACGAAAAAGACATCCGCTTTACCGTGTTGTTGGCCGGACCCGGCATACCGGGTAGTCAATTGCTGCTGCTACAACAAAAACTGATCATGGAAGCAGCCGATACACCCGCTTCCATCGTGAAAGTGCAACAGGAAAGAAATGCGAAATACATCGACATGGTCGTGCATGCCGATCATCTCGACTCACTGCGACCGGTACTCGCCCTTCAAATGGCAAAAGATTTTACTGCCAACGCCAAAGCAACTGATCGCCCCGACAGCTCAGTACTAAAAATGACTGAAAAACAGGCGGCCGATTTCGCCACGCCCTGGATGCAATATTTTTTGCGATACAACCCCGCACCAACACTTGAAAAAGTGACATCTGCGGTCTTGGCTGTGAATGGCAGCAAAGACCTGCAAGTGCCGGCAAAGCCAAACCTGGATGGTATTAAAACGGCGCTTGAAAAAGGCGGCAACAAAAACTTTACCACCAAAGAGTACCCGGGTCTCAACCATCTTTTCCAAACATGTAAAACCGGGCTTCCCGCTGAATATGCTGCAATCGAACAAACCTTTTCCCCGGAAGTGCTGGCAGATATAGCGAAATGGATTCAGGAAAAAACAAAACAATAATCAACCCTGCCAACGCAAATCTTAATCTCTTTTTATCGCTTTCTTGCTTATATTGGAATAGCATGAAGGCAACGATTGCCATATTAGCCCATCTTCACTTTTTTCCATCACAAAAGGCCTTTGGTACTTTCGCCCCGGCATGGGGTTGAGAAGCGCCACCCGGGGACGATCGAAAACTACCAATTTATCACCCGTTAACTTTTGTGATATGACTTCCCATAAGCCATCGTCATCGGCCAATGCTGCCATTGTTGTAATGTTAATCATGCTGGTCGGCATCCTCGCCGAGAAAGCCTTTCTCGAAAATGAGATCTTCTACCTGTTATTGTTGCTGACCATTACCGCTGTGTTCCTGACCATAAAACAAGATCGAGATCAGCACGAGGACATCAACACTCGGGCAAACTAAGGGGAATATTGATGGCCAATCCGCCATCGGCAGTTTCCTTGTATTTGCTATTCATATCAAGCGCAGTATCCCACATGGTCTTCACAACCGTGTCGAGCGATACTTTCGCATAATCCGGTGCGCTCTGCAAAGCCAGTTGCGCGGCGGTAATTGCCTTGATAGCGCCCATGGTATTGCGTTCGATGCAGGGTACCTGTACGAGTCCGCCAATCGGATCACAAGTGAGCCCCAGGTGATGCTCCATGGCAATTTCTGCCGCCATCAGCGCCTGCCGTTGGGTGCCACCGAGCGACTCAGTTAAGGCCGCCGCCGCCATGGCACTTGATACGCCAATTTCAGCCTGGCAGCCTCCCATGGCGGCAGAAATGGTGGCGCCTTTTTTGAAAATACTGCCCACTTCAGAAGCCGTCAACAAAAACTGGTTGATTTTTTCGGGATCATCGCCGTTAGCGAAAACAACATAATAAGCCAGTACAGCGGGAATCACGCCGGCTGCGCCATTAGTGGGCGCCGTTACGACGCGGCCGAAAGAAGCGTTTTGTTCATTCACCGCCAATGCAAAACAACTCACCCAATCGAGTGTATAAGTAAATCCATTGCCGCCCTGGCGGATGGCTTGTAGCCAACTGGCAAAGTCGTGGTAGGTAGCGCCTTGCAATAGTTTTTTGTTCAATGCTGCCGCGCGACGTTTTACTTCTAGTCCGCCGGGTAACACCCCCGCTTGCTGACATCCTTTGTACATACATTCGCGCATCACGGCCCACAATTGGGCCAAGCCTGCTTTCGTTTGTTCTTCGGGTCGCCAGCTTAGTTCATTCTCACTTACAATTTCGTGAATCGACAATCCGGTCTTGCGACACCAGTGCAGCAACTCATCGGCGGTATCGACCGGAAATGGTAATTGTAAATTATCCGCTGCCGAACTACCGGCTCCCTCCTGCTGCACAAATCCGCCACCAATCGAATACCAGGTGCTGGCGATCTTTTCGCCCGAATCCAGTTTCACCAAAAAAGTCATCGCATTCGGGTGAAAGGGAAGGCTTTCCTGTTGCAGAAATACCAATTGCTGCGACGGGTCAAACGGAATCCATTTCTCACCGCCCAGCAACAATGTTTTCCGGCTGCGCAGATTGGCAACGATATCGTTGATGGCATCTACATCGCAGGTAACGGGATCTTCATCCAGCAAGCCCATGAAAACGGCAATATCCGTACCGTGGCCGCGGCCCGTTTTGGCCAGCGAGCCATAAAGCAATACCGACAAATCTGTTACTTGCTGCAACTGGTTACGCGAACGCAGTTGTTGCAAAAAAAGCCGAGCGGCCCGCCAGGGTCCCAGGGTATGGGAACTTGAGGGGCCGACGCCGATTTTGAAAATATCAAAAACAGAAATCGATTCTGACATGAAACGAACTTACTTGAAATCTACCAGTTCCACATCAAAAAGCAGCACGGTATTGGGTGGGATCACACTGCCTGAACCGCGACAACCATAACCCAGTGCAGAAGGCACAAACAGTCGGATCGTTCCACCACGATTAATTTTAGGAATACCCACCTGCCAACCGGGAATCAGGGTACTTAAAATCCAACCGGTGGAAGCGGCATCCTGGTTCTGGTCAAACACGTTTCCATTGAGAAAATATCCCTTGTATTTGATTTTAATTTCAGAACTAACCGTGGGATAAGCGCCCGTGCCGGGTTGTAACACCTGGTAGTACAAACCGGAGGCATCTTTAAATACATTTTCGAGTTGGTGCTGCGTGATATAAGACTGAATGGTGTCAGCATCCTTCTCAACGGGTACATTGGTACAGCCAGTGCCGCCGCTGTCTGATTTGGTGCAAGAGAGCATCAAACCGAAGAAACCGGCAACCAGGGCTATTTTCATCATCTTCTTCATCAATAGCAAAAATTTAGCGCGAATATATTGGATTGTCTCTGGTAAGACCGCTATGGGGTCGATTCTGTTGCATCGTCTTCTTCGCGGGCCTTTAGTTCAAGGTAGCGCTGTTCGTATTGATCGCGCTGGTAATAACGATAAAATATGGTTATAAAAGCGACTATGATGACCACGGCAATGAGTATTACCAGGGGATTTACCGAAGAAGCTTCCATCTTGGCCCGTTTATACCAGTTGCTGTTAAAATTCAGCAGCGTGGGCACTACGATGGCCAGCCCCAGGGGAATGCCAAACAGCCATTGCCGAAGCTGTTTACCGGCTTTACCCCGGTTCTTTTCCCAATAATCCATGAAATCTTTCTCTTCCTGCGTATACATCAGCGCTATTTCAGCAAAGGTAAGCCGCAATTTTGCTTATTTTGTGTAGAACCAATATGTTATTGCCTTGAAAATTGATCTTTTGGCAGCCCATTTTCTGCAGGAAAAGAAGCGCCTGAGTTTGCCCGGCATCGGCACTTTTTTACTGGAAGCTGGTGGTTATAGATTTGAAAACCAGGCCGAGAAAGACATTGAACCGGCCTTTATCGAATTTGTTAAATCCCATACCGGAAAAATGTCATCGCTGGCAAAAAGTGATATAGAATCTTATATCATGCTGAGCCGCCAGTTTCTGAATATCGGGAAACCAATGTTTATTGAAGGGGTTGGCACATTGGTGAAAGCCAGAGAAGGAAGTCTGGAGTTTACGCCCGGCGCGATGCCGGTGGAGCGTTTGGAAGATACTTTGCCTGAACAAAGACCGGTATCGGCTTTTGAAGATGCCCGGTACGAACCCCGCAGCAGCAGCTCGCGCAGAGGTGCGATTATAGGCCTCGCTGTGCTAACGGTTGCCCTGATTGCTGCCGGCGTATGGTACCTGAATCAGAACAACGAAAAGTCTGAAGAAACGGCGGTAGCGATACCGGTTACCGATACGAATACCGTTAAACCTGACACAAACCGATCTACCATATTAGACAGCCTGGCTTCGCATGTCAACGATTCGGCAAAGCAAGTGGTGGCGACAACTACGGCAACCGACACAGCGGCGGTTGGCGAATGGAAATTTATTATCGTCAATACACAGAAGAAGGAGTATGCGCAGCGCCGCTACGCACAATTAAAAGATTTGGGTAAGCGGGTGTTGATTGATAGCACGGCTGATGGCTATACCCGTATATACTTCAGGCTGCCGGCCACCGCTGCAGATACGTTGCGGAAGCGCGACAGCCTGGCGCGTTTTTATGATACCCGTGTACAGGTAGAAAGACCTTAATAAGCGTTTTCGTCACCGCGAACCGAGGTGAAGATCGTCATGCCGATGATCTTGAAATCGAGCCATACACTCCAGTTCTCCATATACCAAAGATCATACTGGATACGCTTGATGAGGAAATCGTCGTCTTTGATTTCACCCCTGAAGCCGTTCACCTGCGCCCAACCGGTAACACCGGGTTTCACAAAGTGACGCACCATATATTGCTTGTAGATGTTGGAGAAATCTTCGGTGTGTTTGAGCATGTGGGGCCGCGGACCAACAACACTCATTTGCCCCATGAACACATTCAGGAACTGTGGCAGTTCGTCGATATTTGTCTTCCGCATAAAGGCGCCCAGGGGCGTCATGCGAGAATCATTTTTAGTTACCTGCTTTTTATCGGCATCATCGCTCATTTTCAGGCTCCGGAATTTATAACAGAGAAAGGGTTGGTTGTCTTTTCCAGAACGGTATTGGGTAAAAAACACCGGGCCCTTGGAGCCCAATTTGATAAGGATGGCCATGATTGGAATCAGCCACGATAACAAGAACACAATCACGAAACTGCTGAACATCACATCAAACACCCGCTTCTTGATCCTGTTGCCAGTGTCTTGCAGGGGTTCGTTCCGAAGCGACAATACCGGAATATCATCCACAAAATCGACAAAGATATTGCGGTTCACAAACATCTGGTAGTCGGGTACAAACTTGAAGTGTATAAACTCTTTCTCGGCTTCTTTGGCCAGTTCATAAATATATGGGTACTGCTCTGGAGAGAGGGTACTATATATCTCTTTTACATCGTACTGTTTGGTAAAAGCCAGCGTTGACTCCAGGTCAGTGATTTCACGCACCGGAAAAGTTGTCGACAATTTGGGGCCGCCTTCCGAAAACAAACCTACTACCTTGGTCAGTTTTGCTTCGTGCTGGAAATAATGCACCAACCGGCGCGCGATTTCATTGTTGCCCAACACCACCACACTCCTGCTCAGTTTGAATTTACTGCGCAGCGTGAAGATCAGCATATTAAAAATGATCCGGTTGAACAACAAAGCTATCCCGAAAAAGGCGATCACACAGAGTATGAACATCCTCGAATACGGGTAATGGTATAGAAAAATAAACACAAATACCATCGCCATGGTGAGCAAGTAGGCTTTCAGTGTATTCTTAAAGAATGTTTCGAAATCGAGCCAGTTCTTGCTCATGTAGAGCCAGGTAATATGCACCGAAATCATCCAGGCAAAATTGCACACCACCGTAAACAACTGGTATTCGTGAATAGCCAGAAAGTTCAGGCGGTTCTGGAAAAACCCAACGCCCAGTACCACCAGGTTGATGGTTACCAGGTCCCACAACCACAACAGAATGCGGAAAGAGTTAAACGAAAGTTTGTGCATGATCAGGATTTAGCTACGCCGTCGAACTTGTGAATCAGCGAAACTGTTTCTTCGATATTTGTTTTCGACGAAGCGCCGAAAAGGATTGATTCAATATTCGGCAGTGAACAAACATATTCGAGCGCCTCTTTGGGAGGCACGGCACCACCTGCCAGCACCTGCATGGCAATGGCGCGAAACTGTTTAGTCTTCAGCGTATGTTCATACAATTCCTTACCACCCGACATCCTGAAACCAACTTTATTGATGGATGCGCAGATGATGGGATTTTTAACCGGCGTCCCTTCAAAGAATTCCACCAGCTTTGGCATATTCATCGTAATGAATCCTGCCTCTGCATTGTATTTCTTCTGCACATACTGGTGAAAAGCAACCAGTACTTCTTTCATCCCCATGCCCAAAAGCATATCGGTCATCACGTTCTGCAGAAATATAACCGGTGTATTCACCCCTTTGAACATTTTCATCTCTGCGTCGATCAGCAATTCCATAATCGACAGGTAATCTTTCGACAGAAAAGCCACGCCGCCCTTGAAGAAGCTACCGAATACATTGCCAGGTACATATTGTTTGATGGTGCCGGCAATGCCCAATTCGGTCATCGCATTCGCGTACTTATGCGCATACGGCATACAGGGGAATATCTTGAAGTTCTTGTAGTGATCAGGATGCTGGCGCACATACTCGCAGATATTGGCGATTCGATCATGTGTGGTACACATAAAAGTATCAACACCGGCATTGATGGCATAATCCAGGGTTCTGATGATGGCACTATCTTCTTTGAACTTCATCGATTGCGCCATCGACTTGTCGTCTGAAATATGGTTAACAGCGAAAAACTGGTTATCTCCAAATAATATTCTGTCCATTATTTTTGGGCTTGACGGATGAATGAAATGGCTTTGTCTGTTTGCAGGGCGCTTTCAAATGTATTGAGTGCATTTGGCCCCTTCCCCTGTACAGCCTTGATAAAATAATCAAGCTGTGCACTGTACTCTTCGCCTCTCAGGTAGTAATCCACCGTCGGTGTAAGATCAGTAAGGTATTTGATATTCCATCCTTTGCTATACCCCGCAGGTGTATTGTTGGAATGGAAGAATACTTTCAATTCGTTGGCATCTGATATCAGTTTGCCGGTAGTGCCGTTGATGGTAATAGAGGTGGTCATTTTGCGATAGGTTTCATCGCTCCAGTTTACCGACAAGTTACCACTCACGCCATTGCTGAGTACAAGCGTGGAATAAACAGCGTCATCTACTTGTTTGGAGAAGATGGATTTGAGTTCGCTGCCACGGGCACCGGATACGGGCGACAACAAGTAGTTGATCAGGTCAATAACATGCGATGCATAGTCCATGAGGCAACCTCCACCTTCTTCGGGGCTGGAGCGCCAGGTATCACTTTTGGGTTTAGTTACCACCGGCCCGTAAGCCTGACCATGAAAATGATAGATATCACCCAACAACCCAGACTCCACAATTTTCTTCACTTCGCGAAAAGTGCCCAGGAATTTATTGTGATAACCCACCTGGTTAACCAGCCCTTTTTGTTTGGCTTTGTCTACCAGCGGTTGACCTTCTTCCGGTTTCAACACAAAAGGCTTTTCTGCAAATACGTGGATATTTCTATCGAGCAGTTCATTCACCATGCTCGCATGAAACCGCGTAGGTACCGCCACCAGAACGGCGTCGGGCTTAGCAGTGTCAAGCATTTTTTTGTGGTCGGTAAAGCAGGGAAAACTACTGTACTTTTCGATTGCATCGATCATCATTTTGGAATTGTCGCAAACGCCCACCACTTCCACATCTGGGTGTGCACCAAGAATGGCCAGATGGGAAATACCCATTTTACCAATCCCGATAATTCCGGTTCTTACTTTTGCCATGATTCAATTGGTTTCAGATTCTTTTGTCGTTTCGTTTTTAAAGGTTGCGTTCGATAATTTTTCGGAAAAGGTCTATCACCGTATTAATATCTTCTTCTTTCATCGGTATATACAAAGGCAGTATAATGCTATTGTCGGCGGCAGCTTCTGATACCGGCAAATGACAGTTCGCATACGCCGTTTTGTAAGCAGTTTCCCGGTGGGTTGTCATAATACCTCGCCTGCTGGCCACACCCAGGTCAAGTAATTTTTGCATGATCTCATTCCGTGATACCGGGCAATTGGGCTTCAGCAATACGGAAAAAGATTGATAATTGCTGAAATAACCGGCTGCTTCTACAGGCAGTTGAATGCAGTCGATGTCTTTAAAAGCATCCAGGTAACGAGCCGCTATTTTTCTTCGTTCAGCCACAATCCAATCCAGTTTAGCCAGTTGCTGTATACCCACAGCCGCCTGGATATCGGTCATTCGGTAATTGTATCCTATTTCAATATGGTCTTCAAAGATAAGCTTTGACGACTCATGTCGAACACGGTCGTTCACGCTCATACCATGCTGGCGAAGCAGTTTCATGCGGTTGTACCACGCTTCATTGTTGGTGGTGATCATGCCGCCATCGCCGGTTGAAATAACCTTTCGCGGATGAAAACTGAAGCAAACCAGCGACGAATGACTGCCGATTTTCTTGCCTTTATAAGCCGATCCAGCAGCACAGGCAGCATCTTCAATCAGCACCAGCCCATGTTTGTCGGCCAATGCCTGAAAGGCATCAATATCAGCCGGCATACCAATCTGGTGTACGATCAAAATGGCTTTTGTTTTTGCTGTGATCTTCTTTTCAGTGTCGTTGATATCCATATTGTAGTTCGCCGGATCGATCTCTGCAAAAACTGGTGTGGCGCCTACATATTTAATGGAATTGGCGGTGGCGATGTAGCTCATCGACGGACAAATAACCTCATCCCCCTCCTTTACACCGGCAGCGATCATGGCGAGGTGAAGGGCGGTGGTGCAGTTGGAAACCGCCACGGCAAAACGGGCACCCGTATACGTAGCGAACTTCTCTTCAAATTCGGCAACCCGGGGGCCCTGTGTGATCCAGCCGGTTAAGATGGTATCGTGCGCGGCCTTTGCTTCGTCGGCTGTGAGGTAGGGTTTGGCGATAGGTATCATACAGTAGCGGTTTCTTTAACTTTTTCAAAATACCACTGGCTGAGCTCTTTTAAGCCCTGCTCCAATGTAAACTGCGGGTCATAACCCAATAGTTTCTTTGCTTTGCTGATGTCTGCGAGACGACGGCTCACCGGGTTCACTGAATTTTCTTCGCGATGCTCAGGCACCAGGTTCGAATCATTCACTTTCAGCATAATGTCAAGCAATTCTTTCAAACTGGTTTCACGCTGGAAACCAATATTGAACGCTTCGTCGGTGACAGGTGATTGCAGCGCGGCGATGTTCGCTTTGGCGATGTCTTTCACATATACAAAATCCATGGTAGTTGAACCATCACCATAAATCAAGGGCGGCTTCCCGAAGCGAATGCAATCCAACCATTTGATCATGACTTCGGTGTACTTGCCATCGGTGTCCATGCGCGGGCCATAAGCATTGAAATAGCGAAGCGCTACATAATCTAACCCGTACATAAATTTGAAACTTCGAAACAATTGTTCGCCCCAAAGTTTAGCGCCACCATAAAAAGTTTGGTTATCGTAGGGGTTGTCGGTTTCTGGCGTCGGGAAATGCTGCGCCAAACCAAATACCGATGCAGATGAGCTGTATATCACTTTTTTCACTTTGTGCTTCACACAAAGCATAGCCAGGTCAAAGGTTGCTTTGATCATGACGTCAAAACCATCGTTGGGGTTGGCCGCGCAAGCGTTGATGCGCAGGGCAGCCATGTGAAACACATAGTCGCAGCCGGCCACCAGTTTATCCATGAGTGCATTGTCTCTGATATCACCTTCCACAAATTCCACCAATGGATTATTGGCGAAACTCTTCATGTTCGCGCGGCTGCCGCGAATAAAATTATCGACAATGACAATCTTTGCCGGTTTCAGCGGAATCAGTTCTTCTATCACATAAGAGCCGATAAATCCGGCGCCGCCGGTTACCAGAATCCTGCTACCATTGATATTAGGCTGCATATTTTGAATTGTTTAAGCTTAGTACAACAATGCCCGACAGAATCAGCGCGAAGCCGATAAACGATGCCAGGTTAAGATGGTCTTTGAATATAAAATAGCCCACTATTACGGTGAGCACAAAATTGATACCTACCGCCAGCGGCACGATAAAAGTAAATTTTCCGCCTGCCAGTGCTTTGAACAGCACAAGTGCCGAGCCGAATAAAAGAATAAATGCACCCATTACCATCGGGTTAAACAGAAAGCGAAACCAGTCGTTGAACGAAGTAAGTACCACTTCCCTGATCTTCCATTTGATCATGGCTGCACCTGTAACATTAAGGAGTGCATACAATACGCAGGTAAGAATAGAGTTAAGCATTTTGTCCGAATTCAACGATTTCGTCAATAATAAATACCGGTCGTTTTCTGCTGGCATCCAATGTACGCCAGAGGTATTCGGCTATGACACCGAGCGATATATTCGTGATACCAAAGCCGATCATCAGTATCGATAACAGTGCCGGCCAACCGGCCGCAAGGTCATCGAAAAATATCTTTCTGATAATGATATACACCGACCACAAAATGCCCAACACAAAAAACATTATCCCAACAAACGACACCAGCCGAATCGGCGCAAATGAAAAGGCAACGAACGAGTCGATCAGCAATTTGATCTTCTTAGACAATGTCCATTTTGATTTGCCGGCTTTGCGGGCCAGTTTCTGGTAAGTAATGAAATCTTGTTTGAAACCCAGGTTGAGTATTTGTAGAAATATGCTCGAGTTGTTTTCTACATTTTTATTGAGCTCTGCGGTTACCTTTCGGTTAAACATAACCACATCAAAGCCTTTATCGGGATATAACTTGTTTACATATTTCCGCATGAGGCCCGAATACCACCGGGAGAAAATTCGTTCAATAGCACCGTTTTCATCAGACGCACGATTGGCCCACACAATATCATTGCCTTCCGCTATCTTTTGATACATGCGCGAAATATTGTCAACAGGATCTTGCAAATCGGCGTAGAGGAAAGTAATATACTGACCACGCGCATGCATGATGCCTGCCCGCAGTGCTGCGTGGGAGCCATAGTTCTGGCTCAGCGAAATAAGACGGGTATTGGCTGGAAAGCCCGCTGCCTTGATCAGCGCCACCGAATCATCGGTGGAGCCATCGTTGACCAGGAGCACTTCAATCTGGAAACTATTATCCTGCGCAATAAACTGGCTCACGCCTTCTTTCAAACGAGGTATATTGTCCGCCTCGTTTAGAAAAGGGATGATAATAGATACCATCGGCAGGTTGGGTTTACTATTGGTAATTGGGGCTTCCATATTGTTTACGCCATCATTTACGACTTACTATGATTTATATGCATTAACGGCTTCAATCACTCTGCCTACTTCCGCATCGGTCATTTCAGCGAACATGGGCAGTGAAAGGCAATGCGCCGCAAGGTATTCAGCCTGCGGAAACTGACCTAAGGTATATCCCAGGTCGGCATAGGCTTTCTGCAAATGACAGGGTACCGGATAGTGAAGCCCGGGGAAAATATCTTTCTCGTTCAGGAATTTGATCATGCCATCCCGGTATTCGGTTGTTACCACAAATAAATGGTAGATAGACGCGGTATTGGCTGGTTGCGCCTGCAATTTCACGGCAGGATTCTTCATCTCCCGCTGGTAACGGGCAGCGATGGCACGGCGACGTTCATTCCAGCCTGCCAGGTATTTCAATTTGATTTGCAGGGAAGCGCCTTCGAGCCCACCCATGCGCATGTTAAACCCAATTTCATCGTGGTAATACCTCACCGTTGAACCATGGTTTCTTAGGCTGAGCAATTTTTTATAATAGCCTTCGTGGTTGGTGGTAATCCCCCCCGCTTCGCCGCAAGCGCCCAAATTTTTGCCGGGGTAAAAACTGAAACAAGCCATCTCCCCGAAACCGCCAATTCTCTTACCGTCATACATGGCACCCTGCGCTTGTGCCGCATCTTCTACCAGGAACAACTTATGTTTTTTGCAAATGGCCTGCACAGCATAAATATCAAAGGGCTGTCCATATAAATGAACGCCGATCACCGCTTTTGTTTTCGGGGTGATGGCGGCTTCTATTTTACTCGCATCAATTTCCCAGGTATCGGGATGGCAGTCTACAAAAACTGGTGTTGCACCCGCATGGGTAACGCCCCAGGCTGTAGCAATAAATGTATTTGCCGGAATAATTACTTCATCACCTGCGCCGATGCCAAGTGCCAGCATAGCTAAATGCAAGGCGGTGGTGCCATTGTTGACGCCAACGGCGAACTTGGTTCCACAAAAAGCAGAAAAATCTTTTTCAAATTGTTCTACAAACGGTCCGCCGGAAAAAGCAGAAGCATCGTATACTTTTTCAAAAAGAGAAAACATTTCGGCCTTTACCGACTGGTTCTGCTGGTAGAGATCAAGGCAGGGAATTTTAGCTTCCATTATTCGAGGTTTCAGGTTCAGGTTATTTTATTTGAGCATTTTGATCACTTTCGCCGGCACGCCGGCTACAATTGCATTTGCAGGAACATCTTTGGTGACCACGGCGCCGGCTGCTACCAGCGAATTTTCGCCAATCGTAATGCCACAAACAATGGTTGCATTGCTGCCAATAGAGGCACCCTTTCGTATAAAAGTTTCGACCACTTTCCAGTCAGCCTCTGTTTGTTGTGAACCATCTTCGTTGGTAGCACGGGGATAGAGGTCGTTGGTGAACATTACGCCATGACCCACAAAAACATTGTCGCCGATATGTACACCTTCACAAACAAAACTATGACTGGATATTTTGCAATTCTTGCCAATCGTGGCACCTTTCTGAATTTCTACAAAGGCACCCACTTTTGAGTTGTCGCCAATCTCACATCCATAGGCATTCACAAAGCTAAAAATACGCACTCCCTCTCCCATCATCACATTATTCAGGTTCTGCTGCGCGTTCTTTTCGGTTACCAGTTTCATGTTCAGAATTTTATTTCTTTTCCTTGCGCCTTGATGGATTTCTGTGAAGCTTCCAGAATATTCACCACGGCTCTTCCCAAAAACGCATTCGACAAAGGCTTTCTCTTTTGTAAAACCGACTGCACAAAATCTTCAGCAACGCCTGCCAGGGCTTCTTTGCCCGACAGCTTCGGAATATAAACATCCCCTGTTCGGTAGTCGACCATTATTTGTTTTTTGTCCTCGTCAGACTTATGCACGTAACCGGTATCATATACCCTTACTTTTTCAGAGGGCTCCAGGTCGTTGTACAAAATCATTTTTTTGTCGCCGGCAATCAAGGTTTGCCGCACTTTAACTGGCGAGGTCCAGGAACAGTTGAAATGGGCAATAAAATTCGATTGATAGTTCACGGTCATATACGCGATATTCTCTATCGAATTTCTTGTATGCGAAATACCCGTGGCATTGATGCTTACCGGTTCGTCTTCGATCAGGTAAGTAAGAATGGAGAGATCGTGCGGCGCCAGGTCCCACAGTACGTTTACATCGGGTTGAAACAGGCCGAGGTTGATACGCGTTGAATCAAAATAACCAGCTGTACCAATAACACCGGTCGTAATCAATTCCTTCATTTTTTGTACTGCGCCGGTATACAAAAAAGTATGGTCGCACATCAGCGTAAGTCCTTTCTGTGCAGCCAGCTCAATCAGTTCATCAGCTTCTGCCACAGAACTGGTCATCGGCTTTTCAATTAACACATGCTTGCCGGCGAGCAGAGCCTTTTTGGCCAATGCATAGTGTGTGAATACGGGCGTGGCAACCACCACCGCTTCAATTTGCGGATGGTTGATGATCTCATCGCCATCGGCCACCGTTTCAATGCTGGGAAATGTTTTGTTGATCAGGGCTCTTCGCTCGGCGCGGCCATCAGCAACCATTTTGAGCGCACAATTGGGTGCGCTAAAAAAGTTCCTAACAATGTTTGGGCCCCAGTATCCGTATCCAATTACGCCAACATGCAGCATTCGATAAATATTTTAGTTTACAATTCGGGCGGAAGGAGAATGCGAAACAGTCCGTTGTTCCATACTTCTTTATACCCATATTTTGAAATAAACGCATTGAACACCAGGTTGCGTTCACGATTTTCTTCTACTATGCTATAATCAGTTTCCTCAAATTGGTCGGGCCAGGCGCTACCATTACCAGAAGTCCGGAATAGGTTTTGTACTACTACAGGTAATTTGTTGTGTGTCTTTTGCGCCTTATCAAGATCGTATTCAAACGCTGCCGCCGCATAAACCGTGGGAAATGGATTTTCGAGATAAGACAAATATCCGGTGGCATAAAAATAACCCGGCATTCTGTCATATGCAAATACCTTGTCTCCTTCTTTAATATATTTTCGGCTATTGATGATCAAATCGTTCAGCACCTCCGCCCTGGAGGCCGAAGTACCAATCATCTTCAGGCGCGGTGATTCAGACACCGTATGCACCATTGAAAAACGGTTGTGCCAATCGTAGAAAGGGAAAAAGAACTGGTAAACCACTCCGCCTACCACCATCACCAACACCAGCAACTTGCTCAATTCGGCCCATTGCTTTTGCTGAAAAGATATCTTCATGCGCATCGGCTTGCCGCCCGATGTTTGCCAGGAGAATTCGCTCCCGGCATAACTCATACGGAACAAGCTATCCAGGCCGATGGGCAGTGCCAGCCAGAGGCAAAATTTCCCGGCAGAGTGAATGCCATAAGCGCTACCGATGGGATAGGTGATGAAAAAGAAGGCCGCAATCAGCATCAACACTTCCATTTCGCGATCCCGATTGGTGAGTATGAACAAGCCGATCAGCAAATAGATAAGCCCGATAACCATTGATAGGAAATTGAAACTGTCGATCAGCCGGAAGATGTACAAACCGAGCACCGCACCAAACGCCACATATAAAACAAAAGCAGTCAATTTACCTAGCAAGGGCTGCCGCAAAAACAAGCGATCGCGCAACCAAATAAAAAACACCAATCCACCAGAAAGCATGAGTGCATAAATTACTGCCCACATATTCCGGCTCTGGAATGACTTGATAATGCCCTTAATACCATACAACCCTTCGTTGGTGGCTGCCGCACTGGTTTGTTTCGACATAATAAACAAATACGCAAAGGCATCGGTAACATAGCCATAATGACCAAGTGCCCGCATTAGCAAATACATCGCTGCCAATCCGACAACAATACCCAGGCAAAAGTTGACACATTGCAACAGGACCGTTTTCAGTGAAAATCTTTGTCGCAGTCCGCCAAGAAACACAACGGCTACCAATCCCAACTCCGTTAGATTGGGAACCCGAATGGCGATATTGACGGCTACCAGCGAGCCGGCAGCAAATAACCAAAGCGATTTTTTTTCGGTGATGCCCCTAAAGAGCAATACGGCTATCGTAACATAAACAAGTGCTGAAAGCGTATTGTAATTGATCACTTTTATGTCATTGTTGTGCATCAACACAACAATGATCAGCCCTGTTTTCAGGCTCAGCGGTGAAATAAAATCTTCCAGCAAACGATACACGATGGCAACCGTGGCTACAATACAAAGGGCGCCGGCCATTCGCAATCCCCAGAGCCCCAGGAAAGGAACCAATTTAGCCACTACACCCCCAACCACACCGGTTAGCCAAAACATAAAATTGTAAGCCACCGTTTCGGGATGGGTGAAAATATTTGCATAGAAGGTTGCCATGAATCCTTCGTCGCAAAGGTCCACGCCCTGAAAGGCCAATATGGTTTCAAACAGCAGGATCAGGCCAAGAAAACTGCGCAATGACATTCGCTCAAAGCCTCTCACCTGCTTTTGCGGCAATGCTATAGACAGATTGTTCATCATAATTCAAGCACACATCAGCTTTCAAAAAGCTCGATGTATTTATCGGTAATGGAATTCCAGGAATATTCCTGCAAAATGCGCTTTTTCGCTGCTGCAGCTAATTCCAGGTGTTTCTCTCGATTCTCCAGGCTGAATTTCAAGGCTTCTACTAGCGACTCAATATTGGATTTTCGGAACAAAACAGCATCCTCTTTAACGATATAAATATTCTCTTGTATATCACTGCAAATGAGTGGTGTGCCCAGGCCCATTACAGAAAGCATTACTGGCGACAAACCCTCAATGTCTGAAGGCTGTATATAGGCATAGCAATGCTTCATCAACGTAATGGTATCGTCTCCGTAAATAAATCCCGGAAAAACAATACGCGGGTCGTTGGTATTTTTAAGATTTACTTCAAACTCGCTGGGGTTGGGTGACCCGCCAACGAGTACCAGTTTTTTATCGGTGGCTACTTTTTCAAATGCCGGAATCAGGTATTGAAGACCTTTGTCTGGGATAAAGCGCCCCACGAATAAAAAGTATCCGCCGGCTGTTAGCCCGAGCTTGCTTAATATATCCGTTTCAGCATTCGCATTCACCTCACTGCCAAAGGAAATAAAATGAAATTTTTTATTGAATTTCTTTTCAAAGATCTCGCGGGTGAACACATTGTCAATGGCAATTCGCTTCGAAGAATTTACCGCCAGGTAGGCATTCGCCAACACCAGTTTGCGCATACCCCACGACCACTTGTCTCGCTCCCATTCTACGCCATCGATACTCAGCACTACTTTCTTACCGAACAACTTCAGGATAAAGGCAAAGAGGGCATTATTTCCCTGCATATGCACAATATCTGCTTCGTTCTTCCGAATGATGTGCCAGGTTACTTTTATCGAATGCAGCAAGGTATCAATACCCGATTTTTTTACTGTTGAATGATACACAATATCAACGCCCTTGTAGGTATCAGCGCCTTTTGTTTGACCCGGGTAGATTCGATTGTACGCCGTAACAGCATAACCCCGCTCTACCAAACGTGGCAAAAACTCAAGTGCAAATTTATCAGCACCTGCCGACCCACTGGAGGGCGGTAGTGACCTAAATCCAAATGATGCTATTCGAAGGGGTTTTTTCATGGTTGCTTTCAGAAACAAAGGCGGTTAAAAAACTTTTTCCCGCCAGATGACTTTACGGAAAAGTTCTTCCATAAACATGGCCGGGTGATTGGCAAAAAAGCGATTGTCTAGTATTCGTTGCGTATGACCTGTTTGGCGGGCGATGACAACCCAGCGTTTGATGGCAATCCGGATCATCACTTTTTCGTTGAGCGCAGGGTGTTTTCTAAAGAAATCATAGAGCTTAATGATCCAGTTGTCCAGGGCGTCTAATTTGATACCATCAAATACCTGGTGTTGGTAAGTCAGCATCGCCGAATGCAAGGTCAATTCTTCTTCGCTGAATATCATGCCGATATCCGTCAGCATTTTACGATTCAACATTTTCAATGAATTGAACATGATCTCCCGCTTGGTGGTGCTGATATTATTGCCATGAATTCGATACGCAGTCAGGTATTCTGGTACGTTTGCAATTTCCGTTACCTGCGAAATGCGGTGCCAGAGTTCATGGTCTTCACAAACCAGGTATTCATCGGCATATTTCAACGCTTTTGCCAAATCAGTGCGCATCATGACGCTTGAATGGCAAAAGCAGTTGTGCAAAAGCAAATATGTTTTTGCATCTCGCGGCGCCGAGGGGAATTTAACCTGTTGCAAGGTCTTCCCTTCTTTGTCGATTACTTTAAAATAAGTACCGCAGGCACCAGCCTTGGGATTTTCTTCCATGAACCGCACTTGCTTCTCAAAACGAGTGGGCATGGCGAGATCATCGCTATCCAGGCGCGCAATATACTTTCCGTTCGCCAATGCGATGCCCCTGTTCAAGGTAAAAATAATACCATGGTTCTGGTCGTTGGCAACCAACTTGATTCTATCATCATTGACTGAACGAATGATATCAGCTGTATTGTCGGTTGAACCATCGTCAATAACCAACAGTTCAAAATGACGATAGCTTTGGCTTAAAACGCTTTCAATAGATTCAAGAATATATTGAGCAGCATTATACGCCGGCATTACAACCGATATCAGCGGTTCAGGGTTATTTACGGTAACGGAAGGGGTCATCTATAATATTTGAACGACGGGGCCGCTAGAATTTATCTTTCAGATAATCTGCATAATAGTCTTGCAGATACTCCTTCAACGCAACCCTCCAATCGCGCATTATATTTAGTTGTCGAAGTTCCAATTTCTTATTGACCAGTCGTTCGCAAGGCGGGCGTTGGGCAAAATAGGTATCCTTAAAATGCTCGGAAGTAACTTCATTCAACTTCACCTTGTCTTTCAGGTTCAACAAGGCAAGTAATTCTTCAGCAACTTCCATCCGGCTGGTTTGGCCCTTACATACCAGGTTATACAATCCCCAGAATTCGGTCTCTATCAGCAATTTCACATTTTTGGCAAAATCAACCGTGTAGGTAGGTGTACCGTCTTTGTCATTTACAATGAAAAGTTCTTTTTTTCCAGCTACCAGTTGCTTGATCAGTTTGCTGATGAATTTCTTGTCTTTCGCCGGACCGCCACCCATCATCCATCCTGCACGGCACACAATGTATTTGTCGGCGTGCTCAATCACATAGCGCTCGCCCATGTATTTTGAACGTGCGTAGTGACCCAGCGGATTCGGTTGATCCCAGTCGTCGTATAGTTCTTTTTTTCCGTCGAAAATCCCTGCGGTACTGATGTACAGCAAAGGTACCTGAAGCTCATTTGCCAGGTATACCGCGTTTTCCACAGAAATGGTGTTGGTCATGTAGGTATCGTCCACATTCAGCTCACAAAATTCAAGGTCGGTGTACGCACCCAGGTGGAATATATAGTCGGGTTTGAATGCCTTCACCTGTTTTTTGTACTCGTCGAAATCACGAAAATCGAGGAAGCTCAACCAGGGCGCATTTACATCTTTGTCTGTACAAAGCACTTCATAGTCTTCTTTAAAAATCTTGTAAAATGCTTCTCCCAGCATGCCGCCTGCGCCAGCCATAAAGACCTTCTTCTTCATTGTATTTGTGGTTTTAAATTCCTGAGGTAATAAGTTTAGTTTCCACTGGAACCGACTTTTCGAGGGCCGGAATCAGTTTTTTCAATTTTTCATAGTATCGTTGGAAATCAAGATCTTCTGCAAATAACCGAGCTTTTTCAACCATCAACCGGTAGGGATCCATTGGCAATTGGGCGGCCGTTTTTACAGCCTGTTCAATTGAACCCTTTTTGTATGGGTCGAACAATATGCCCCTGCCCTCAGCCAGCAATTCCGGAATTCCTCCCAGCTGGCTGGCTATTACTGGTAGTCCGCTAGTCATCGCTTCGATGATGATCATTGGATTGTTTTCATACCATATAGCAGGCAGTACCAGGAAATCGGTCTGCCGGAACTGATGAAACAGGTCGCGCTTGTTTAAAACGCCCAGATATACAAGATTGGTATATGTGGCGGCCGCTTTCCGTACTTCTTCTTCCATTTCGCCATGACCGGCTATAAAAAACGTGCTATCCGGAAATTTTCCGGGCAACGAAAGATAAAGTTCAAGCCCCTTGTCTTTGGTAAACCTTCCGGCATAGAGAAAACGTCGTTCCACGTTGGTTTTCAAGGGCAAGCGCGGCACTTTATCAACTTCAATCGGATTGTGCAATACCTGTATGGGTCGCTTAAAGCCCATCTGGGCAAATTGACCAGCCAGGAAATAACTGGGACTCAACAAAATATCAGGATACTGGTAGGCATGCCTCAAACTGTTGTTGTAATACGATTCTACCGCCAGCAGACTGGAATGCAAGAAAGAGCCGAACCGGCATTTGTGCAGGGCTACCTGGTAGAATTTACCACCAGCGCAAGCCGTACAAATGTTTTTGCCATCGTACAGGTTGTTCCGCGGGCAAACAGCTTTGTAATCATGGAACACCATCATTAAAGTGGCGGCCGTTTTTTCTTTGATCGCCTGTAAAAGATCGGCGATGGGATATTTATGATAAACATTGTGACAAATCACCAGGCCGATACCATTTTCATGGATCGTGTTTATGATTTTATCAACCAGTTTCTTATTGAAGAAAAAAGATTTCAGCTCAATTTTTTCTACACCGAGTGAAATGGGGTCGGTCATGAAATGTTTCACTTTCACCGATTCAAAACCCATGTTCATCACCGTATGCCCTTCCGCCCTCAGCAGCAAACCGAAGTTCTCCATCACGGTTTCGGAGCCGCCATTGGTCGTGATATACGTATTGAGTTGAAGGATGTTCATGTTATTCTTTCTCGGCAAATATTTTTTCGTAAGCAGCCATCATTTTAGGCTCTGAAAAATTGTTGACAATATAGGCATGCATGGCTTCTGTGCTGTAAGGCTCGGTAAGCGTTTTTGCCCAGGCGGCAGCAATATCTGCTGCGGGCGTTTCGCATACATGACCGGTAACGCCTTCCTGAATCATTTCTTTCGCGCCACCGATATTAGTAAGTACGCAGGGCAGTCCGCACGACATCGCTTCCAATGCTGCCACCGAAAAAGTTTCGACACTGGTAGAACAAAGCGTGAACAGATCGGCGGCCCAAAAAACGGGTCGCACATCTTTTTGTACACCCGCTAGTATGGCGCGCGATGTCAACCCGCGTTGCTGAATGTGCTGGCGAATTTCCTGTTCCATAATACCGCCACCAGCAATCAATAGGTAGGCCTTGATATGGTGTGTATTTTCCAATATCTGCAAAGCTTCGAGCGCACCGGTATGGTTCTTTTCCGGTCGAAGCGCTGCAGCCATCACAATTAGTTTTGCCGAAGAAGGTATACCGTATTGTGCACGAAAGCCGTCACGGTCCCAGTTGGCCGGCATACTGGTAAAATGATCGGTGTTGACACCATTATAAATG
>Ga0209794_1000299_pt1 | contig 94286 bp, 79 predicted proteins | sample EBPBio232013_DNA_FD_185869 | JGI IMG/M metagenome (GOLD analysis project Ga0209794, IMG submission 185869) | Wastewater treatment Type I Accumulibacter community from EBPR Bioreactor in Madison, WI, USA - Reactor 1_5/23/2013_ DNA (SPAdes)... | ecosystem: Engineered > Bioreactor > EBPR >...
GCATTGAAGGGGCCGCCCGCAGCTTCCAATTCTCCCGCAAGGCGCACCGCCTCTCGCGTGGCATGGCGCAGCAGGAAGTGATCCAGCGCGAATTCATCGGCCTGCCCGGCGCGGGCGCAATGGCGCAAAAGGCGGCGGATGGCGGCTTCATCCTCCTGAAGCGCGTTGGCGATGTCGCGCACGCGGGGCGGGCGAAAACGCTCGGCGGCATCAAGGCGCGGGCGGATTTCGTACCAGAGGTTTTCATCCTCCAGCGACAGCTCCACCTTGTGGCTGGCAAGGCGCAGGAAATTGCCCTCAAACGCCACATCGCCGCGCGCGGCAAAACGGCGCAGCAGCAGCCTGAACAGCGGCGCGGGAATGCGCGGCGCGATGGCCATGCGCAGGCGCTCCAGCCCTTGGCCCGGCATATCGGGGTTATCGGCATGGAACGCGCCGAGCGCCGCTTTCAGCTCCGCCAGAAGGGCCGCTTCGCGTGTCACGGTCAGCAGGAATTCGTCGTCCAGCAGCAGGGCGTCGCCCGCCAAAGGCAACGCCTGCGCCCGCGACAGACCGCGCATGCGCGCAAAAGCGGTGAGCGACACCGGGGCGGCAGAAACTGCCATCAGCGCCGCAAGCGCTGCCGCATCATCGGCGTTTTCCAGCGCATCGAGCACGCCCGAACGCTCCGGTGTGCGGCGCTTGCGCTCGGGCGGGGCGAGGTCCAGCAGGTGTCCGCCCGCCAGTGTGAAGCTCTCGGAAGGATCGCGCAGGACAAACCGGTCGCCCGAGAAGGCGGCAATGGGCTGATCGAGCACCAGTTGGACACGCGCCAAATCTCCCGCCTGCGGGGCCTTGTCCTCCAGCAGCACGATGCGGCAGCCGGTTTCCGCCGTGGCATGGTGAAGCCGCGCGGGCATCCATTGCAGCAAGCCCTTTTTCGCGCCGGGCGCGACGCGCACTTCGGCATCGATGCGCCGGGTCGGGGCATGGGCCTCGGGCGCAAGGATCATGTCCCCCCGTTTGATGGCCTCGCGCTCGATTTTCTCGCCAACAAGGTTGAGCGCGCAGCGGTCTCCTGCGCGTCCCTCATCGCTTTTGCGGTTCTGGGCGTGGATTGCGCGCACGCGCGCTTCCAGCCCTGAGGGAGAAACAAGCACCCTGTCTCCCACCTTCACAACGCCATCGAGCACAGTGCCGGTGACAACCACACCCGCGCCCGCGAGCACGAAAGCCCGATCCACCGCAAGGCGGAACAGGCGTGTCGCCATGCGCGGTTGATGAGATTGATGGCGCTCGACGAGCGCGGATTTGAGCGCCTCCACCCCCTGCCCGGTGAGGCTGGAAACGGGGTAAACCGGGCTGCCCGCAAGCGGCGTGGGGGCGAGCAAGGCGGCAATCTCGGCTTCCACCGCAGCAAGGCGCGCCTCATCCACCTTGTCGGCCTTGGTGAGCGCGACAAGCCCGCGCGACACACCGAGCAGGGCCAGCAGTTCAACGTGCTCGCGCGTTTGCGGCATCACACCGTCATCGGCGGCCACCACGAGCAGGGCAGCCTCCACCCCCTGTGCGCCCGCCATCATGGTGGAGACGAAGCGTTCATGGCCCGGCACATCGACAAAGCCGATGGTGGAGCCATCCGCCTGCGGCCAATAGGCAAAACCAAGGTCAATGGTGATGCCGCGGGCTTTTTCTTCCTTCAGGCGATCCGCGTCGACCCCGGTGATCGCCTTGATCAGCGCGGTTTTGCCATGGTCGATGTGGCCCGCCGTGCCGAAGATCATGCGGCACCTTTTGCCAGAATCTGCTGCGCCATCGCCTCGGCATCAGCATGGGCAGCTTCCGGCAGGCTGGCTTTGACTGCACCATAGAAGGTTTCCGCCAGCGCCGAGGCCTTGGCGCGCGCCATCACCAGCAGCACATAGGCACGAAAGGCGTCGCGCTCGACACCAAGGCCCATATGGTTGGCTGCGCCCAGCATGGCCATGGCATCACCATCGCCCGCCTCAACGCCCTTGGCCCACCATTTGGCAGCCTCTTCCGGGTTACGCTCCACCCCCAGAGCATTGTGAAAAATCATGCCCATGCGCGTCATGGCGCTGGCAATTCCCGCGTTCGCTGCCGCCTCGGCCCAGCGGCGCGCTTCAACGGGGTTGGCGGGGCAGACATCGTCTTCCAACAGCATCCAGGAGAGCATGTCCTGCGCAGGTGCATCACCGGCTTCAGAGGCTTTGAGATACCAATCCAGCGCGGCCTGATAATCCTGCGTGCAGCCCTTGCCCTGAAAAAAGGCGGCGGCCAGATTGCGCATGGCGACCGGATCGCCCTGATCCGCTGCAACATGAAGCCACTTGAAGGCGAGTTCGTGGTTCACCTCCACGCCCAAGCCGCCCACGAAACACGCGCCAATGTTGTTGGCCGCGCGGGCATTGCCCGCATGCGCCAACGGCCCCCAGATGGCGAGCGCAGCCTCGTAATGCCCGGCCTCCGCCAGCGCCTTGGCCTCGGCGAGCTGGGTTTCGACATCAACCGGCGGCGAAGCCTCGGCCTTTTTGCGGAACAGCGAGAAAATCATGCCGCACTCCCCAGTTGGGCGAGGAAGGTGGCCTCATCCTCAAGGCAGCGCAGATCGAGCATCAGGCGATCCTCGGCGATGCGGCCGATGACCGGAACGGGCAGGCTGCGCAGCTTGGCCGCCAAAGCATCGAGCCCCTTGCCCTTGCGTTTGGCCTGCGGGGCGGCAAAAAGCGCCGCGCTTTCCAGCGTGTCGAGCGGGAGCGCGCCGGAGCCGATCTGGCTGGCGCAATCCATAACCCCTGCCTCCCAGCCCTCGCCGAGGAAGGCCTGCCACGCGGGCAGAAGCCGCTGCGCCTGTGCGCACATATCGGGCCGTTTGCGGTTGAAAAAGCGCAAGGTGGGAAGCGTTTCGTGCAGCGTATCGGGGTTGCGATACAGGCGCAGCGTCGCTTCCAGCGCGGCAAGGCGCAGCTTGTCGAGCCGCAGCGAGCGCTTGAGGTGGTTCTTGGCGCAGGCGCGCACGAGATCCTTTTGGCCTACGATGAAGCCCGCCTGTGGTCCGCCGAGGAGCTTGTCACCGGAGAAGGAGACAAGATCCGCCCCGTCTTTCAAGGCATCCTGCACCGTGCGCTCGCGGGCAAGGCCATAGCGGGAGAGGTCAACCAATGTGCCCGAGCCGAGATCATCGAAGAGCGGCACGCCGTGCTTTTTCGCCAGCGCCGCGAGCTCTGGCGCGGGCACCTCCTTGGTGAAGCCCGAGATGATGTAGTTCGAAGTATGCGCCTTCAGGATCATCCCCGTTTTCGGGGTGATGGCCTCCTCGAAGTCTTTCAGATGCGTGCGATTGGTGGCCCCCACCTCGACAAGCCGGGTGTTCGCACGGCGCATGATCTCGGGCAGGCGGAACGCACCCCCGATCTCGATCAGCTCCCCGCGCGAGACGATGGTTTCGCGGCCCTTGGCGTGGGTCGCCAGCACGAGGAGCACCGCGGCGGCATTGTTGTTGACCGCGCAGGCATCCTCCGCCCCCGTCAGTTCGCGCACAAGGCCGCGCACGTGGTCATCGCGCTCACCGCGCGCACCACCGTCGAGCGCGTATTCCAGCGTCGTGGGGTGGCGCATCGCCTCCACCACCGCCTCAATTGCGGCTTCGGGCAGCACAGCACGGCCCAGATTGGTGTGAAGCACCGTACCGGTTAGGTTGAACACTCGGCGCTGGGAGGGCATCGCACGGGCGGCAAGATGCTGATCGGCGGCGACCAACACCGCCTCCGGTGCCGGGCAGGCCGCGCCTGATTTCATCGCGTCACGGGCATCATCCAGCGCGGCGCGCAGCGCGTTCGTCGCCTCGCGGGCCCCGAACTGCGCCGCCAGTGCGCGACCGGCATCCTCCGCCAGCAGACGGTCCACGGACGGCAGGCGGGAAAAATCCACCCCGGCCATGGCTCAGAACCCGGCGAGATAGGCGTTGAACCCGGCGCGGCTGAAACCCGCCTCGCGCACCATGAGATCGAGGCCGGCGCTCGCGACATCATCGGCCACGGCATCAAGTTCCGGGTCGGTGACGGTGTAAAGGATCTTGAGGTAGCGCTTGCACTCGTCGCAGCACTCGGCCTTGAGCGTATCGGCCGTGCCCTGCACATGGTTGTAGTGAATGCCCTTGGTGGAAGAGCACGCCACGCATTTCACGCGCACCACATGCCACTGTGTGGCGCAGCAGCTGCAGGTCGCAAAGCGCGTGTTCTGCGAGCCGACTGTGCCGACGACCGAAGAGGACACCGGCGGGCCGCCACAGGCCGGGCAGGCCCCATCGGAAACCGGGGTCAGCCGGTCCGCATCGAGCAGGGCGGCGAGGCGCGCAAAATGCACCTGCAAGGCCGCAGCAACATAAACATGCTCGGCGATTTCCTCATGAGGCAGGGTGTCGGAGAGGACCGCATCCACCATGGCGCGGCGCTCATCGGCATCCGCTGCGATGACGCCTTCCAGCGCTGCCATGGCCTTGTCAGGCATCTCGACGGTTTTGAGGGCACTGAGCAGCGCGTCGAGCGTTTTCATGGCAACATCGGCCGCGGGCAACGAGGCCCGCGCGATGGGCGCCATGCCATGCTCAAAGGCGCGCTCCAACGCTTCGCTCTCCGGCAGAGCAACCGGCGGCAGGGTTTCCAGCAAGGCGGCCTGCGCCTTGGCGATGGCCGCAAGAAATTCAAGGTAGCCCTTGAGCTGGTGATCAGGCGCGAGCGCGGCAAAACGCTTGGCGCGGACCTCAAACAACGTCTCGGGCTTGGGGGTCACCGCCATCGGCGGCTTGGCTTCCTCGCCGAGGTGCATCGGCTGGAACTGGGGCGCAACGGGCGCTTCGCTCATACGGGTCGAACCTCACGGGTCACGATGGAGGCCGGTTGTTGTTTCCGTCCCGCTGTTGTTGGCCGTGCGGGAGAATACCCGCACGGCATTCTTGTTGTTCGGCGGGATTACCCGCGCAGCACGGTGGTTGCCCGGCCGATTACTCGGCCGGGGTTGCCTTGTTGCGGGCTTCCTCGCGCAGCCACTTGCGGTGGTGGCGATAGGCCCAACCTGCGGTTACGGTGCCCTTGGTCATGGCGGAGATGGTGCCACGAACCCAGATCGCCGCATAGACATGCACGATCCAGATGGTGATGGCGCCAATGCCGCAGACAGCATGAACAAGAACCGCAATGCGCTTCTGGTCGATGGTGGTGTAGGCGTAGAAGTACTGATCCCAGATCACGACGCCCGAGGTGATGAGCGCCAGAATGAGGATCGACATACCCCAGAACACCATCTTCTGGCCGGCATTGTACTTGCCAATCTCCGGCACTTTTTCCTCGTCTCCCTTCATCACGGAGTCGAGGTTTGCCATCCACTTGGCATCGTCCTTGTTCCAGAGGTTTAGCTTCCAGAAGCGGAAGAACAACCCGAGGAACGAGAAGAACAGCACAACGCCGATCCAGGGATGGAGCGCGCGCGTGTTGGAGCCGCCGCCGAACAGAGCCGTGAGGCCGAACAGCGAGGGATGAAACAGCGCGAGCCCCGAGATGGCCAGCAGGATCAGGCTGATCGCCGTGACCCAGTGGTTGAGACGCGCTCCCGTGGTGTAGCGCGAGACTTGCGGTCTGAAGCCGTCTGACATCACGCGCTCTCCTTGATTTTCCCGTCGAGGGTTTTCTTGCCTTCCTGCTCATCATGCTCGGTGACGCGGTTCGCGCCCACGATCAGGTGGTGAACAGCACCGGCCACTGCCGCGAAGGCAATGAGGCCCATGCCGGCATACTTCGTGACCCCCTTCCACAGTTCGACAACCGGGGAAATCTTCACGTCATTGCCGGGCAGGCTGGCATAGACCTGCGGCTTGTCGGCGTGGTGGAGCACGTACATGACGTGCGTGCCGCCAACACCCGGCGGGTCATAAAGGCCCGCGTTCTTGTAGCCACGCGAGGTGAGGTCCTTGATGCGCTTTTGCGCGAGGTCCTTCATCTGCGCCTTGGTGCCGAAGGAGATGGCCTGCGTCGGGCATGCCTTGGCACAGGCAGGCCCCTGCCCGACCGAGACACGATCCACGCAAAGCGTGCACTTATAAGCCTTTTCCGTCGCCTTCGAGATGCGGGGAATATTGAAGGGGCAGCCCTTCACACAGTAACCGCAGCCGATGCAGGCATCCTTCTGGAAGTCCACGATGCCGTTGGTGTACTGCACGATGGCGCCGGGGGACGGGCAGGCCTTGAGGCAGCCCGGATCGGCGCAGTGCATGCAGCCATCCTTGCGGATCAGCCACTCGAGACGCCCCGTTTCCGGGTTGTCCCACTCGGTGTAGCGCATCAGCGTCCAGGAGTTTTCCGTCAGGTCGTGGGGGTTGTCATAAACCCCCACGTTGACGCCGACCGTCTCGCGAAGGTCGTTCCACTCAAGGCATGCCGTCTGGCAGGCCTTGCAGCCGATGCACTTGGACACGTCGATGAGTTTTGCGACCTCGAAAGTGTCCTTGAGCGGAAGCGCGCCTGTGATGCCACCACGGGTGGCGGATTGGCGGGCGATTTCAAGCGTTGCCATGTCTGCCTCCCTTCATCACGAGGTTGCCGGAGCGTCGGTCGGCGGTGTCGTCGGCTTGATATCGACGAGGAACGCCTTGAACTCCGGCGTTTCGATGTTGGCGTCACCGACGAAGGGCGAGAGCACATTGGCCCCGAAGCCCTTCTTGGTGGCCCCCATGAAACCCCAGTGGATGGGGATGCCCACCACGTGCACCGGTTTGCCATCACAGATGAGCGGCTTGATGCGCTTGGTGACCACGGCCTTGGCCTTGATGTAGCCGCGGTTCGAGTCCACCCGCACCCAATCGCCCTTCTTGATGCCGCGCAGCTCGGCGAGCTGTTCGGAGATTTCCACGAAGAGTTCCGGCTGCATCACCGCGTTCACGGCGTTGTGCTTGGACCAATAGTGGAAGTGCTCGGTGAGGCGGTAGGTCGTTGCCGCAAAGGGGAATTCCTTCGCATCGCCGAACTGCTCCATGTCGCCCTTGAAGACGCGCGCGGCCGGGTTGCCCCGCACCTTGCTCGCCACTAGGTTCGGCACCGGGCTTTCGAACGGCTCGTAGTGAACCGGGAAAGGCCCGTCCTTCATCAGCTTGTGAACGAAGAGGCGTCCGACGCCCTCGTTCGTCATGATGAAGGGCATCACCGTCTCCGGCTTGGCCGTGGGCGCGATATCCGGAATATCCGGACCCGACCACTTCGTGCCATCCCACGCGATCGGAGAACGCTTGGGATCCCACGCCTTGCCGCTCACATCCGCGCTGGCGCGGTTGTAGAGGATGCGGCGATTGGCCGGCCAGGCGAAGGCCCAGTTCTGGTGCACGCCAAGGCCCGAGGGGTCCTTGTTGTCGCGTCGCGCCATCATGTTGCCGGCCTCGGTGAAGGAGCCACAGTAGATCCAGTTGCCGCAGGCGGTGGTGCCATCGTCGCGCAGGGCGGCGAAGGCGACCATCTGCTTGCCCTTGGTGAGCAGCATCTTCGAAGGATCGGCCGGGTCCGGCACATCGGCGACGACGTAGCCGTTGAACTCGCGGGCAAGTTCTTCGGGCGAGGGCTCGTTCGGATCCTTGTAGTTCCAGGTCAGGGCCTTGATGGCATCCGGATAGGCGCCGCCTTCCTTCTCGTAGAGCGCTTTGAGGCGCTTGTAGAGCTGGGACATGATCCACACGTCAGTCTTGGCCTGACCCGGCGCATCCGCACCGGCCCAATGCCACTGAAGCCAACGCGAGGAGTTGGTGAGCGAGCCTTCATCCTCTGCAAAGCAGGTGGTGGGAAGCTCGAACACCTCGGTCTGGACCTTGGCGGGATCGGACTGGTTGAACTCCCCGTGGTTCTCCCAGAACCGCGCCGTTTCGGTCTTCAGCGGGTCCATCACCACAAGGAACTTCAGCTTGCCGAGCGCAGCCTTGATCTTGTTCTTGTTCGGGAACGACATCAGGGGGTTAAAGCCCTGACAGAAGTACCCGTTCATCTTGCCCTGGTGCATCATCTCGAAGGCACGCAGAACGTCATACGAGGGCACGTCCATCTTGGGGAGGAAATCATAGCCCCATTGATTGTCCGCGCGCGCGTTGTCGCCCCACATCGCCTTCTGGAAGGAGACGAAGAACTTCCGGTAGTTGCGCCAGAACGACACCTGATTGGGACGAAGCTCCTTGAAGCCTCGCGTCTTCATGTAGGTGTCGATGTCACTCTCGCGCTCATTGGGGAGCGTGAGGTAGCCCGGGATCAGGTTCGACATCAGGCCGAGGTCGGTCAGGCCCTGGATGTTCGAGTGGCCACGCAGCGCGTTCATGCCACCGCCCATCATGCCCATGTTGCCGAGGATGAGCTGAAGCATCGCCATGCAGCGGATGTTCTGCGAACCCTTGGAGTGCTGGGTCCAGCCCAGCGCATACATGGAGGTCATGACCTTGTCGGGCGCCGAGGTCTCCGAGATCATCTGGGCCACCTTCAGGAACGCGTCCTTCGGGGTGCCGCAAATGCGCTCGACCATCTCGGGGGTGTATTGCGCGACATGGGCCTTGAGCAGGTTCCACACGCAACGCGGGTTTTCCAGCGTGGTATCGACCTTGGCGAAGCCCTGCTCGTCGTATTCATAATCCCAGGACGAGCGGTCGTAGTCACGCTTGCTTTCGTCATACCCGGAGAAGAGGCCGTCCGAGTAGCCGAAACCTTCCTTCACGATGAAGGCGGCGTTGGTGTAGTTTTTGGTGTATTCCCACTGAACCTTGTCGTTCTTGATCAGATAGTTGATCACACCGAGCAGGAACGCGATATCCGTGCCCTGACGGATCGGGGCATAGTAATCGGCCACGGAGGCCGAACGCGTGTAGCGCGGATCGACGACAATCAGCTTCGCGCCACGGTTGGCTTTCGCCTCCGTAACCCATTTGAAGCCGCACGGGTGTGCTTCGGCGGCGTTGCCGCCCATGATGAGCACCAGATCGGTGTTCTTGATATCCTGCCAGCTGTTGGTCATTGCACCACGGCCAAATGTCGGAGCGAGACTCGCCACCGTCGGGCCGTGTCAGACACGGGCTTGGTTATCGAACACCAGCATACCGGCCGAGCGCACAACCTTGTAGGTCGCCCAGGCGGTTTCGTTTGTCGTTGCGGAGGCCGCGAGGAAACCGGTGGAGATCCAGCGGTTGACGGTCGCGCCGTCCTTGTTCTTGGCGATGAAGTTCGCGTCGCGATCATCCTTCATCAGGCGGGCGATGCGATCGAGCGCGGCATCCCAGGAAATGGGCTCCCACTTGTTCGAGCCGGGCTTGCGCACCATCGGCTCTTTCGTGCGCGTTTCCGCTTTGACGAAATCGAGCAGGGCAGAACCCTTGGGGCACAGCGTGCCTTTGTTGGTGGGATGGTCCGGGTCACCCTCGAGATGGACCAGCTGGCCCTTCTTGCCGGCGGCCTTGTCGGCCCCCTTCGAGTACAAAATGACACCGCAGCCAACAGAGCAGTACGGGCAGGTGTTGCGGGTTTCGGTCGTGCCTTCCAGCTTGAACGGGCGAATGGAAGCGGCGAGCGCCTCTCCTGCCCCATCAAAACCGAAGGCACCGATGGCCGTTCCGGCGACACCCGCTCCGGCAGTTCCGAGGAACTGACGCCGCGAGACGTCCTTCAACATGGGATTTCCTCCTCTTCTCGCGAGCCGGGGATACAGCTCTGCGAAGTCTGGACTTTCTCAAAACAGGTTCCACATGTCAATGAAATCAAAGAGGTTCACGGGTGGAAAAACCCTCAAAACCTTGTTACGAACCACACCAAGATCAACGCTTGCGTGCACAGCGATATAGTGCGGCGCAACATTTGCCTGCAACAAGCCTAAAATGCCAAAAACAATCAGTCTAATTCCTACCCGGTAAAGTGATTTATCCAGATAAATTCTTTCGATAAAAACGCCTTTATTTCACTATACAAACGTATTCGCGCATCCACCCTTAACATCGGAACAATGGAATAATGGCATCAAGCCCCGCGCAACATGGCCCCACACTTGACCTGTCAGGCAAATTCTGTCCGCAGGTGGTGCTGGAGATTGCCGATTTTGCCCGACACCAGCCTCAGGGCACCCAAATTCTGGTGATCAGCACCGATCCGCTCAGCACAATTGATGTACCGCTCTTTGCCATGAAACAGGGCCATGCGCTGGAAGTTCTGGCGCAAAGTGAGGCGGAGTGCCGCTTTCTGCTGACGATTCGCCCCTCCTGAGCCTCGCAACCGGATGATGCCCGTGACTGACAACACCCAACCGATCCGTCTTACCAGCTTTGCCCATGGCGGCGGCTGCGGCTGCAAGCTCTCGCCGGGCGTGCTCCAATCGCTGCTGGCGGAAATGCCGAAGGCGCACCCCTATGCCAACCTGCTGGTGGGCACCGAAACCTCGGATGATGCCGCCGTGTGGCAGCTTAACGAGACGATGGCGGTGATTGCCACTACCGATTTCTTCATGCCGGTGGTGGATGATCCGCGCGATTTCGGGCGCATCGCCGCTACCAATGCGATTTCCGACGTTTATGCCATGGGCGGCACGCCGATTTTCGCGCTGGCCATTCTCGGTATGCCGCTCGACAAGCTGCCGGTGGAGGCCGTGCGTGGCATTCTGGCAGGCGGCGCTGAGGCCTGCGCCGGGGCGGGCATTCCGGTGGCGGGCGGGCATTCGATTGATGCGCCTGAGCCGATCTATGGCCTCGCGGTCATCGGCATTGCGGACCCGAAGCAAATCCGTCGCAATGCCGACGCCAAAGCGGGCGACGCGCTGATCCTGACCAAGGGCATTGGCATCGGGGTTTATTCGGCCGCCATCAAGAAGGGCGCGCTGGATAGCGCAGCTTATGCCGAAATGGTGGCTTCCACCACGCTGCTCAACCGCATCGGCGCCGAGCTTGCCAAAGACAGCGCGGTGCATGCCATTACCGATGTCACCGGGTTCGGGTTGATGGGCCATGCACTGGAGATGGCGCGCGGCTCAGGCCTTTCGGTCGAGATCGATGCCAGTGCCGTGCCCTTTCTCTCGCGCGCCGTCGAATGGGCGCAGGGCGGGTTCATCACTGGAGCTTCCAAGCGCAACTGGGCGTCTTACGGCGAGCATATCCGCCTGCCCGCGGGCTTGCCACAGTGGCAGGCCGACCTTCTGACCGACCCGCAGACCTCGGGCGGGTTGCTGGTGAGCTGCAAAGCTGCGGATGCTGCGCGTCTGTGCGAGCAGATCCGCGCGGCGGGCTATCCGCTCGCCAGCGTCGTCGGGCGCCTTGAGGCTGGTGCGCCGGAGGTGCGCGTTATCGGGCAGATCGGCTGAAGGGTGCGGCAAGCGCCGCCCACCCTGAACTTACCCTGCGTAGGTGTAAGCCGTCTTGACCGTGGTGTAGAACTCGCGGGCATAGGCCCCCTGCTCGCGCGGGCCGTAGCTCGATCCTTTGCGGCCACCGAAGGGGGTGTGGTAATCCACGCCCGCCGTGGGCAGGTTCACCATAGCCATGCCCGCCTCCGAGTTGCGCTTGAAGTGCGTAGCATATTTCAGGCTGGTGGTGCAGATGCCGGAGGAGAGGCCGAAATCGGTGTCATTGGCCACCGCGAGGGCTTCCTCATAGGTCTTCACGCGGATCACCGAGGCCACCGGGCCGAAGATCTCCTCGCGGGCGATGCGCATCTGGTTGGTGCATTCGGTGAAAAGTGCGGGCTGAAGGTAGAACCCCGGCGTCTCCCGGTTGAGGCGCTCACCGCCCCAATGGAGCTTCGCGCCCTCCTTGCGGCCCAGGGCGATATAGTCCTCATCCACTTTCAGCTGCTTCTCATCCACCACAGGGCCGATGTGGGTGCCCGCCTTGAGGGCATCATCCACCACCAGGCCCTGAAGACGCTCGGTGAGCGCGGCAACGAAGGCATCATGAATCCCCTCCTGCACGATGAGGCGCGAGGAGGCCGTGCAGCGCTGGCCGGTGGAGAAAAACGCGCCGTTGGCCGCGCATTCCACCGCTGTTTTCAGATCGGCATCATCGAGAACGACGAGCGGATTCTTGCCGCCCATTTCCAGCTGCACCTTCTTCATCGGGCTGGCGGCGACGCAGGATGCCGCCACGTGACGCCCGGTGCCGACCGAACCGGTGAAGGAGACGGCGTGGATGCCCGGATGCTTGAGGATCGCCTCTCCCACCACCGAGCCGCGCCCCATGACGAGGTTGAGCACACCAGCGGGCAACCCGGCGCGGTTGAGGATATCAACCAGCATGTAGGAGGAATGCGGCACGAGGTCGGCGGGTTTGAGCACCACACAATTGCCGTAAGCCAGCGCGGGCGCGATCTTCCACGCGGGAATGGCGATGGGGAAGTTCCACGGCGTGATAAGGCCGACAATGCCGATAGCCTCGCGCGTGATCTCAACCCCGACACCGGGCCGTACGGAGGTGACGGCCTCGCCATTGAGGCGCAGCGCCTCGCCGGAGAAAAACGCCAGCACCTGCGCGGCGCGGGTCGCTTCGCCGATGCCCTCGGCCAGCGTCTTGCCCTCCTCGCGCGCCAGAATGCGGCCCAACTCGTCCTTGCGGGCCATCACCTCGTCTGCGGCCTTCTTGAGGATGTCATAGCGCTCCTGCGGCGTGGAGCGGCTCCAGGCCGGAAAGGCCGCCTGCGCCGCAGCAACCGCGCGGTCCACATCTGCCGCGCTGGCTTGGGCGAATTCGCCAATCACATCGTTGGTGTTGGAGGGGTTGATGTTCTTGCTGGCGCTGGTGGAAGCTACGGCCTCGCCGCCGATCATGTTGAGATACATGGGATTTCCTCTTTCAGGTCAGGGCGCGTCGGCGAGGATCAGGTCCGCCGCCTTTTCCGCGATCATGAAAACGGCGGCCTGCGTGTTGCCGGAGACCATGGCGGGCATCACCGAGGCATCAGCCACGCGCAAGCCCGCGATCCCTTTGAATTTCAGCGTGGAATCCACAACAGCCGCCGCATCCTCGCCCATGCGGCAGGTGCCCGCAGTATGGTAGATCGTCTGGCCGTTCTCGCGCGCAAAGGCGAGCCAATCCGCATCGGTTGAGCAGGCCGCACCGGGGCTGAGTTCCTGGCCGCGATAGGCCTCCATCGGCCCCTGCCCCACAATTTCGCGGGCCATTTTCATGCCATCGACCATCGTTTGTCGATCGGTTTCAGTGGCAAGGAAATTGGGGCGAATGGCAGGTTGGATTCGCGCATCCGGGCTTTCGATATGGATGGTGCCGCGCGATTCCGGCCTGAGCTGCGTTACGCCGATTGTCATGCCGGGGAGCTTGTCGAGCTTGCGCTCGGCGGCGTTGGCATAGCTCGCGTGCATGAAGAAGTACTGCACATCCGGCCCCTCAAGCCCCGGCCGCGTGCGCACGAAGCCATGCACAAGGCCGGTGCCGAGCGTGAGAATGCCGGTGCGGGTGGCAAAATACTGCGCCACCGCTCTGAGCAAGGGCAGCCCCTGCGCCTGCTCGTTCAGCGTCACCGGTTGCGTCACGCGCCAGTTCATGCGCGTGCAGAAATGGTCAATGTAGTTTTCGCCCACGCCGGAAGCCTCATGCACCACCGGGATACCGAGGGATTGCAGCAGCGCGGGGTTGCCGATACCCGAAAGCTCCAGCAGTTGCGGGGTCTGGATCGCGCCTGCGGTGAGGATGATCTCGCCCGCCGCCTCAAACACCTTGGGCTGGCCGTTGACCCGCACATGGATGCGCCGCGCGCGGCCTTCCACCAGCTCGATCTTTTCGACAAAGGCGTGGGTGACGACGTGAAGGTTGGGGCGGTTGCGCGCGGGCGCAAGGTAGGCATCCGCCGCGCTGACACGCCGACCGTTCTTCTGGTTCACCTGATAATAGCCGAAACCATCTTGCGAAGCGGCGTTGTAATCCGGGTTGAGCGGATGCCCCGCCGCCTGAGCCGCTGACACAAAAGCCTCGGCAATCGCGGGGCGCTCCTTCACCGTGGTCAGCGGCAGGGGGCCATCTGCATTGCGGGCGGGGTCGGGCGCGCCGTCCCAGGCTTCCAGCTTCTTGAAATAGGGCAGCACATCGGCAAAGCCCCAGCCGCGCGCGCCAGCCTGCGCCCAGCCGTCGTAATCCTGCGCCTGGCCGCGCACATAGATCATGCCGTTGATGAGGGTGGAGCCGCCGAGCCCCTTGCCGCGCGGCACGGCGATGCGGCGACCCATGGTGGCGTCTTCCGGGGTGGTCCAGAAGCGCCAGTTGAAGGTCTCGTTGGTGAGCAGTTTGGAGAAGCCTGCCGGAATGGGAATCCAGAAGCCGCGCCCCTCCCCGCCGGCCTCCAGCAGCAGCACCTTGTGTTTGCCCGAGGCTGTCAGGCGATTGGCGAGCACGCAGCCGGCGTTGCCACCGCCGACGATGATGTAATCATAAGCGCTCATGGCCCTCCCCTTCGTGCAAGGACCTTGCCGGGGTTCATGATGCCTTCGGGGTCGATAAGGCCTTTGAGGGCCTGCGCCAGCGCGAGTTCGTTAGGCGCACGCAGGCGCGCGAGCTCGCCGACGCGGTATTGGCCGATGCCGTGCTCCGCCGAGATCGAGCCGCCAAAGCGCGCCACCACATCATGCACGAGGCGGTTGATGGCCTCGGAATCCGCCGTTTTCGGCATCACCACGTTGTAATGCAGGTTGCCGTCGCCCAGATGGCCGAAGACATTGAGGATGAGGCCGGGAGTGGGTGCGAGCGCTTCTTCCGCCGCCGCCAGAAAGGCGGGGATTTCGATCAGCGGCACGGAAATATCATGCTTGGCGCCCTTGCCCGCGCGCCCTTCCGCTTCCGTGATGTGCTCGCGCAGCGCCCAGAGCGAAGCCGCCTGCGCACCACTTTCTGCGATCACGCCGTCCACCGCCTCGCCCGCTTCCAGCGCTGCGCCGAGCATTTCTTCTGCTACATCGCGCAGGCCGGGGAGCGTGGAGGCCGCCTCCATCAGGACGAACCAGTTGCCGCCCTGAAGAGGTGATTTAAGCCCGAAATGCTGCTCCACCAGCCCCAGTGAGATGCCGGAAATGAGTTCAAACGCGGAGATATTGTCGCCCAGCTCGGTCTGCGCGCGGGCCAGCAGGGCGAGCGCGGCTTGCGGGCTCTCCACCGCCATCAGCGCGGTGAGCGTGTTGCGCTGCTGCGGCACGAGGCGCAAGGTTGCGGCGGTGACGATGCCGAGCGTGCCTTCTGCGCCGATGAAAAGCTGCTTGAGGTCATAGCCCGCGTTGTCCTTGCGGAGCGAGCGTTGCAGATCGAGCACCTCACCGTTGGGGAGCACCACTTCCAGCCCCAAGACCAGCGCGCGGGTCATGCCATAGCGCAGCACATTGATGCCCCCCGCATTGGTCGCGATGACCCCGCCCAGCATAGCCGAGCCTTCCGCGGCGAGCGAAATGGGCAGGAAACGCCCCTTTTCGGCCGCGGCTTCTTTCGCCGTTTGCAGGATCACCCCGGCCTCGGCGCAAAGCGTCATGCCGACAGGATCAATGGCGCGGATGCGGTTCATACGCGAGAGCGAGAGCACCACCTGAGCGCCCGAAGAATCCGGCACCGCCCCGCCCGCGAGCCCCGTGTTGCCGCTTTGAGGGACGATACCCGCGCCGTGTTTGACGCAGGCGCGCACGACAGCGGCGACTTCTTCCGTTGAGCCGGGGCGCACGACACACAGCGGCTTGCCCGGAAAGAGCTTGCGCCAATCGATCGCATAGCCCGCCGCATCCTCCCCCGTCAGCACCTGCGACGGAGAGACAATCGCGGCCAGTTCGGAAAGAAGGTCTTGGTTCATTTGAGCCCCGCAACAAATGCTTGATCGACCGGCGTTCCGCGCGCGGCCATGACGCGGATGAGCCCTTCGCCGATCTCGCGCGCGCCGGCAAAGGCCGCGCGCTCCAGCACTTTGGAGATGGTGGGCGAGGCTTCACGCCCCGAAACACGCTCCACCGGCTGATCGAGCCAATCCATGAGGCGTCGCTGTATCTCGTCGGCGAGCATTGCGCCATAGGAGGTGCCGCGCGCGCCCTGCTCGACGATGAGCACGTTGTTGGTGCGCTGCACGGAGGAGGAAATCGTCTCCCAATCGAGCGAGAAGCGGTCAAGCGAACGCAAATCGATGATTTCCGCGTCGATGCCGGAGGCTTGAACGGCCTCAATCGCCTTATGCACCATGGCCGAGTAGGTGAGGATGGTGAGGACTGAGCCGGGGCGCACCACCTTGGCCTTGCCGAGCGGAATGCGGAAATCGCGGTCGCTCGCCGGGATTTTCTCCATGCGCTGATAAAGATCGACATGCTCGATGATCAGCACGGGGTCGCGCGCATCGAGCGCGGCATTCATCAGCCCGATGTAATCATGCGCCGAGGACGGCGCGAGAATGCGCCACGCCGGAGAGGTCGCGAAAACGCCCGCCGGATCGAGCGAGTGCTGCGAGCCATAGCCCGTGCCCATGGCGATCTTGGTGCGCAGCACCACGGGGCAATCGACATCCTGCCCGAACATGTGGCGGGCCCTGCCAATCTGGTTGAAGACCTGATCCGCCGCGACCCACATGAAATCGGGGTACATGAACTCGATGATGGGGCGATAGCGGCCATCCATCGCAAGGCCCGCCGCCAAACCGGTGAAGCCGCCCTCGGCGATGGGGGTGCCGAGCACGCGGCCCTTGAAGCTTGCGGCCATGTCGCGGGTGGCACCATTGGTGCCGCCTTTGAGGCGATGCACATCCTCGCCCATCACCAGCAGGGTCGGGTCGGTCTCAAAACGGCGGTGGAGCACATCGGCGATGGCATCGACGAAGCGGCGCTCGATCAAGGGTTCGGTCACATCCTCCGCCTCCAGCGCTTTCGGGGGCGCAGGCGGTTCGGGCCGGATGCCAAGGTCCACGCGGGCTGTGTCGGGCCAGAGTTCCGCGCGCACCGAGCGGCGGTTGCCTTCCGTGCGCGTCAGGCGTCCCGCGATCTCGCGCATCAGCTCGCGCGTGCGTTCCCGAAGTTCGGCGAGCTGTGCCTCGCTCAGCAGCCCGCGCGCCACCATAGCATTGCCGGCGCGCAGAAGCGGATCACGCGCGCGCCATTGGGCCTCCTCGTCTTTGGGGCGATAGCCGAAGGCGGAGCCGGGAAGCGGGCCGTTCTGATGGAAAAAGCGATAGCATTCGGCCTCGATGAGGGCCGGGCCGCCACCGTTACGGGCGATGTTCAGTGCCTCCTGCATGGCGATGCGCACCGCCACCGGGTCCATGCCATCCACCCGGAAAGAGGGAATGCCGAAGCCGGGACCGCGCGCGGCAAGGCGCGTTTCGCGCGTGACCTCGCTGACATGGGTCGAGACGGCGTAGAGGTTGTTTTCGCAGAAGAAAATGACCGGAAGCTGCCACGCCGCCGCCAGATTGAACGTCTCCAGCGTCGCGCCGATATTGATCGCGCCATCACCGAAATAGGTGACGGCGACATCGCCCGTTCCCGCCAGCTTATGCGCCATGGCCGAGCCTGCCGCGAGCGGCACGCCGCCGCCGACAATCGCATTGGTGCCGATGCAGCCCGCCTCGCCCCACCTCAAATGCATGGAACCGCCGCGCCCGTGGCCGAAACCGGGGTCCAGCCCCATGATCTCGGCCATGGAGCGATAAAGCAGCGTATCCACCGCCTGCGGAACGCCGACCTTAGGGGCGAGCGTCGGGGCAACATAGGTGAGCGCCTTGGCGAGGAACTGATGATGGCCACGGTGCGAGCCGTTCACGTTGTCGCCGGGGCGCAGATCGATACAGGAGCCGACCGCGCCGCCCTCCTGCCCGATGGAGGAATGGGCGGGGCCGTGGACATTGCCCTCTGCCGCCAGATCCAGCACCTCCTCCTCGAAGGCGCGGATGATGTGCATCTGGCTCAGCATCGAGCCGAGGACATCGGGGGCAATGGCGGCCCAATCCTCCGGCGTCGAGCGGACCTCGACCAGCTTGGCCTCGGGCGAGAAGGGCGTGAATTCGGGCATCACAGGTATCCGTTGGCTGTCCATCCGCCGTCCGCCGTGGCAATCAGCCCGGTGGTGGCGCTGGCATCGTCGGAAACGATGAAGGCTGCCGTTTTGGCCACCTCCTCGATGGAAACGAAACGGCGCATGGGGGTGTGGGCGAGGAGCTTTTCGGCATCCACGCGCCCGCGCTCGATCAGGTCATCGAGCAGCGCGGTGCGCACGTAACCGGGCGCGATGGCGTTGACGCGCAAGCCGTGGGGCGACCATTCCAGTGCCAGCGCTTTGGCCATGGCGGAAATGCCGTGCTTGGAGACGACGTAGCCCAGCCGCTCCGGCCCGGCGACGACGCCATAAACCGAGGATGTGAAGAGAATTGCGCCGCGCCCCCTCGGCACCATGCGGTTGCCGGCGGCCTGCGCGGTCAAGAACGCGGCATCGAGATTGACCGCCATCACCTTGCGCCAGCGGGCGAATTCCAGCTCCAGCGTCGGCGAATTCTGCGAAATCCCGGCATTGACCACCACGATATCGAGCGGGCCCATCTCGGCTTCCGCACGGGTGAAGGCGGCATCGAGCGCGGCTTCATCCGTCGCGTCGCACATCAACGCCATGACATCGGCGCGCGCGAGCATGTCGTCGGGTGGCGCGCAAAGGTCCACCAGCACCACGCGCGCACCTTGGGACAAAAACTCGCGCGCCATGCCGAGGCCGAGGCCTGCCGCCCCGCCGGTGATGAGCGCGGTTTTGCCACTCAAACGCCCGGTCATGGGACAATTCCGATGTGTTTCGCCATGAGTTCGATCTGCGCCATCAGCATCGGCTTGCCGGGATGCGTGCGGCAGCCCTTGGCTTTGGCGGCGGCGAGCAGCGCGGTTTCCTCGGGCGCCATGATGATTTCCGCCACGATCTGATCCGGGGTCAGCACCGAGGCATCGAGCGGAAGAGCGTCGCCTTGCTTGAGGCCGAGCGAGGTGCCGTTGACGACAAGATCATGCCCCGCAGCGGATGTAGGGGCGGTATAGACGGCTAAATCGGGGTAGAGCGTCGCGAGGCGGGCTTTGAGATCCTCGGATTTTGCACGCGTGCGATTGGCGATGGAAAGGCGGGAGACGCCCGCCTCGGCCAAGGCAAAAGCAATCGCATTGGCCGCCCCGCCCGCACCGGCGAGATAGGCCGATTTGCCCTTGGGCTCGATGCCGTTTGCTCGCAGGCCCGCCACGAAACCGGTGCCGTCGAGCATGGTGCCGACCAATTTGCCGTTCGCCTCGCGGCGCACGCAGTTCACCGCACCGATGGCTTTGGCGTGCGGCGTCACCTCATCGAGCAGCGGCACGATCTCGACCTTGTGCGGCACGGTGATGATGAAGCCGCCCAGATTCTCCATGGCGCGCAGGGTGGCCACCGCTGTGGGGAGGTTCTCGGCCTTCACCTGCATCGGCACCAGCACGCCGTCAAAACCATGCTGCACGCAGAAGGCATTGATGGCCTGCGGGGTTTTGACCTGCGCAATGGGGTCGGCGAGGATGGCGAAAAGGCGGGTATGGCCCGTGATTTCCGGCAGAACAGCGGGTTTCATGGTTCAAATCCCCAGATAGGCCTGCTTGACGTGCGGATCGGCCAGCAGGCCCTCGCCCGTCGAGGAGATGACGATGCGCCCGTTCTCCATGGCATAGGCGCGGTTGGCGATTTTCAGCGCATGGAAGGCCTTCTGCTCCACCAGAAGCACCGTGGTGCCCATGGAACATATGCGGGTGATGATGTCGAACATCTGCGCCACGATGAGCGGGGCAAGGCCGAGCGAGGGCTCATCCAGCATCAGAAGACGCGGTTTCGCCATCAGGCCGCGTGCAATCGCCACCATTTGCTGCTCACCGCCCGAGAGGGAGCCCGCGAGCTGATCAAGGCGTTCGCGCACACGCGGGAACATGTCGAGCACTTCCTCGAAACGCTGTTCCATGCCCTCGCGGGCGACCGGGTGATAGGCCCCCATCAGCACGTTGTCGCGCACGCTCATCACGGGGAAAAGCTGGCGCGCCTCGGGCACCATGATCAGCCCGCGCGCGACGATTTCATCCGGCGTGAGGGTGGAGATGGTCTCATCCAGAAAGGTGACCGAGCCGGTTTTCGGCTTGATCATGCCGGAGATGGTGCGCAGCAGGGTGGATTTGCCTGCACCGTTCGAGCCGATGAGGGTGACGATCTCGCCCGCGTTCACTTCCAGCGTCACGCCGTCGAGAATGGTGGTGCGGCCGTAACCCGCCGTGATGTCAGAGACCCTGAGCATTGGCGAAATCCTCTCCGAGATAGGCTTCGATCACTTTGCGGTTGGTGACGACCGTCTTGGGGTCGCCTTCCGCGATCACCTTGCCGGAATCCACCACCACGATGCGGTCCGACAAGCTCATGATGGCATGCATGTTGTGTTCAATCGCGATGACCGAAACCCCGGTGTCGCGGATGGCGCGGATGATCTCGACCATCTTCTGGGTGTCGGCCTGAGATTGGCCCGCCATCACCTCGTCCAGCAGCAGGATCGAGGGCTCGGTGGCGAGCGTGCGGGCGACTTCGAGGCGCTTCAAATCGCCGATGGGCAGGTTGCGCGCCTCGACATCCTTGAGCGCCTCCAGCCCCACGAGGCGGGCGACGCGCAGCGCCGAGGCGCGGGCATCCTCCACATGCGGGTGGTGCAGGAACGCGCCGATCATGATGTTCTCGATCACACTCAGCTTGCCGAAGGGCTGCACGATCTGGAAGGTGCGGCCCACGCCGAGGCGGGCGAAGCCATCCGCCGAGTCCGGTGTCACCATCTCGCCCTTGGCGTTACGCACGGTGATGGTGCCGGAGGTAGGCTTGAGGAAGCCCGACATCTGGTTGAACAGCGTGGTTTTGCCCGCGCCGTTCGGGCCGATGATGCCGAGGATCTCGCCGCGCTTAAGGTCAACCGTCACGTTGTCGGTGGCGACTAGACCGCCGAAGAGCTTCTTCAGGTTCCTGGTTTCAAGCACCACCTCGCCCTTGGTGCCGGCAACCTTCCGCAGCGGCGGCGGGTCGCGGTCCACGCGCTTGCGCGCGCCGGGAAGCTTGTCGAGCCATGCGGTGACGCGCGGGCCGAAGGTGCCCACCAGACCGCCCGGAAGCGTCAGCGTCATCAGCACGAGCACCGAGCCATAGACGAGGCCGTGCAGGCCGTTGGCCGAAGCACCGAGCCAGCCGCGCGCGGCTTCCGCGATCGGCACCACCAGAAGCGTGCCAAGCAGCGGGCCCGCCACGGTGCCGAGACCACCGATGAGCGCGAACATCGCGACTTCCACGGCAGTGGCGAGCGAGAACATCGTCGCCGGCTCCAGGAACGTCATGTACATGGCGTGGAAGGCGCCCACAAAGCTGGTGAGGGCCGCCGAGATCATTACGGCATAGAGCTTCACCTGCGCATTGTGCACGCCCGCCGCCTGCGCCGCATCCTCGCGCTCGCGCACCGCCGTGAGGTAGAACCCGAGGCGCGAGTTACGGATGGCGAGAGAGACGACCAGCGCGAGCAGCAGCAGGCCGAAGGCGATGTAGAGGTAGTTCATCTTCTCGCGGAAGATCATCCACTCCCAGCCGATCTGGAGCGGCACGATCAGGCCCGCCGAGCCGCCGGTGAGACCGTTGAAGTGGATCACCAGCAGGCGGATCACCTCAAGGAAGGCAATCGTCGCCAGCGAGAAGAAGGGGCCGCGCAGGCGAAAGCACGGATAGCCGATGCCCACCGCCACAACGACCGAAACCGCCGCCCCCGCGAACATGCCGACCCAAGGGGTCAACCCGAAGTGCTGGATGAGCAGCGCCGTGGTGTAGCCGCCAAGACCATAGAAGATGGTGTGGCCGAGCGAGAGCTGGCCCGCATAACCCCCGACGATATTCCACGCCGTGGAGAGCGCGCCGAACACGCAGATGGTGACAAAGATATGGATCCAGAAGGCGGAACCGATGAGCGCGGGCACAATGAGGAGCAGCGAAAGCGCTGCCAAAGCCACATAGACGCGCGGATTGGTGAGTTCTGACAGGTAGCGCATGGCTCACTCCGTGCCGCGGCCGAAGCCGAAAAGGCCGGTCGGCTTGAAGATGAGGATGAGGATGAAAATCGCGAAATAGACGACCTCCTTGAGGTCGGGCGCGATGTAGTAGCCGGAGAGGCTGTCCACGATGCCGATGATCAGCGCGCCGAAAAACGCGCCATACATGGAGCGCATGCCGCCCAGCACCACCACCACGAAGGCGGTGAGCACGAAATAGGTGCCGATGGTGGGCGAGACAGGATAGAGCGGCATGATGAGGGCCGCGGCAAGGCCCACGCAGGCTGCCCCCAGCCCGAAGGAGATGATGTAGATGCGCTCCACCTTCACGCCCATGAGCTGGGCGGCGTAGCGGTTCTGGGCGGTTGCGCGGATGGCGCGGCCCAGCGCGGTGCGCTGCATGAACATGTGCAGCCCCGCCACCAGCGCCAGCGCCGCGCAGAAGATGACGATATGCCCGGAGAGCACATTGAAGCTGCCTAGCGGCACCGGCTGGCGCGCGGCTGGCGCATTGACCGAATAAAGATCCGCCCCGAACAGGATGAGTGCGAGGTTGATGAGCGCGGTGGAAAGACCCACCGTCGCGAAAATCTGGATGTGCTCATCCGCGTTCAGCAGCTTCTGGATGATGAAGCGCTGGATCAGCGCACCGAGCAGGAACAACAACACCACCACCGGCAACGCCGAGACATAGGGGTGCAGGCCCATTTGCTTGTTGAAGAGATAAACGGCATACATGCCCACCATCAGGAACTCGCCGTGGGCGAAGTTCACCACGCGGACGATGCCGAAGATCAGCGTCAGCCCCACGGCGATGATGGCGTACATGCTGCCCAGCATGATGCCGTTGAGGATCAATTGCGCTGTGACATCCATATCAGGGTCTCTCTGGGCTGGTCGCATCAGGTGATGCGGCGCGGGCGCAGGGGCTCATGGGCCGCACAAGGCTGCGACCCGGCTTCAGGCAGGAGTGAGGAAAAAAGGGCCGCCGCCGAGTTGGGGAGAGAGGCAAGCGACGGCCCGGATTCCAGACCCCGCTTGCCCTTGGAGGAGCCACGCGGGGGTGGAATGCATCGAAGGGGCATCCGGGAACCCGCCAGCCGGGTGGGCCGACTGGCGGGGATGCCGGGCGATCAGTTGCTGCCGACGCCGACCTTCATCTTGGCCACAGCCGCCTCCGGCGGATGGACCGTCACGAGTTCGCCCTTCTGCCACTGCATGAAGTAGGGCGAGGCACGCTCGTTCTGACCCTTGGCGTTGAACTTCACGCCCCAGCCGGTCGGCGTCTTGCCCTGCGGGATGTCCACCTTGGCGATTTCCTCGCGGATGGCATCACCGGTCAGGTTCTTGGATTTGGTCATCACGTCAAAGAAGACGTTGGCGCCCATGTAGTTGGCGAGGCTATGGCCGGAGCGCGGCTCGGTGCCATACTTCGCCTTGTACTTGGCCACGAACTCATTGATGCCCGGCGCACCGGCGGGGTTGGTCTTGTACTGGGTGAAGTCGACGTCGAGCGCGCCTTCCATGTTCTCCGCGCCGATGGCCTTCATGGTGTCAGCCAGCGAATAGCCGCCGCCCGCGCCCACGATGGCCTTCAATTTCAGGCCCTGCTCTTTCATCTGGCGGAAGAAGAGCACGGTATCGTTCTGGTAGGAGGTCTGGAGCACCACATCGACGCCTGCCGACTTCAGGCGCAGGATCAGCGGGGTGAGGTCCACGGATTTGGCCGAATAGGGCAAGGTATCAACGACATTGACGCCCTTTTCCTTGGCGCGCGCAGTCTGGAAGCCCGCCACCGTCTGGCCGTAGAGCGAATCCTCGTGGATGATCGCGACCTTCAGGCTCTTGCCGTCAGCGCCCAGCGCGGGCCCGAGAATATCGAGCACGGAATCCACCATCTTGTTGGCGAAATCCTTGGCGGTGGGGTTGGAGCGGAAGACATATTTGTAGCCACGCTCGGTGATGGGATCGGAAATCGCACCCATCTCGAAATAGGGAATGCCGGCAAGCTCAGCCACCTGCGTCGCCGCCAGCGAGATCGAGGAGGCATAGGAGCCGAAGATCACCGGAACCTTGTCCACCGAGGTGAGGCGGCGCGCCTCGCCCACAGCCTGGTTCGGATCAACAGCATCGCCTTTGACGATCTCGATTTTCTGGCCTTTGAGGCCACCGGCTGCATTGCGTTCTTCCACCGCAAGCTCCAGCCCGCGGAAGCTTTCATCGCCCAGCAGCGCGAGGCCGCCCGAGAAGGGATAAAGCGCACCGACCTTGACCTGAGCCTGCGCCGATTGGGCGGCAAAGGCCAGCCCGGCGGCGACTGCCGCCCCAAGAAACTTCTTCATCGTTTCCTCCATCGGATCGTGCGCTTGCGTGGCGCAGACGATCTCGCTTTCCTTGGTCGGTGATCACCGACGGCAGCAGGAATACATGTTACCAAGTTGCCTGACAAGTTGAATCTTGATAGCGTTATCTCATGCGCGGGGCTCACGCCCTCGTCTCATCAAAACAGGGCCGCCACAAAGGCGCGTCCAACGGGAGAAAATGCCAATGACTTTGCCGCAGCAGATGCGTCAGGCCCGCTTTGTCGGTGCTGGTGGGCCGGATGTGATTCAGGTGGAGAGCGCCCCCCTGCCCGTCCCCGGCGCGGGACAGGTGCTGGTGAAGGTGGCCGCTGCGGGCGTGAACCGCCCGGATTGCTTGCAACGCGCGGGCAACTATCCGCCGCCCCCCGGTGCCACCGAGATCCCCGGCCTTGAGATTGCCGGCACCATCGTGGGCGTGGGCGAAGGGGTTTCGCCCGCCGAGATCGGCCGCGAAATCTGCGCGCTCGTCATCTCGGGCGGCTACGCGGAATACTGCGTTGCGGACCTGCCGCTGTGCCTGCCGATCCCCAAGGGGCTGAACCTGATCGAGGCTTCCGGCATCCCCGAGAACTATTACACGGTCTATGACAACGTCTTCACGCGCGGGCGGCTGAAGAAGGGTGAGACCATCCTCATCCATGGCGGGTCCAGCGGCATCGGCTCCACCGCCATCCAGCTCGCGAAAGCCTTCGGGGCCACGGTCTATGCCACCGCCGGCACGGACGAGAAATGCGATTTCTGCCGCAAGATCGGCGCGGATGAGGCGATCAACTATCGCAAATCAGACTTCTCGGAGGAAGTGCGCCGCCTCACCGACAAGCGCGGGGTCGATGTGATCCTCGACATGGTGGGCGGACCCTATATTGCCAAGAACCTCAACCTGCTCGCGCTTGAGGGACGCCTCGTGCAGATCGCGTTCTTGCAGCCGAGCGTGGCGGAGGTGGATTTCATGCCGCTCATGCTCAAGCGCCTCACCATGACCGGCTCGACGCTGCGCGCGCGCTCTGTCGCGCTCAAGGCCGAAATTGCCGAGAAGCTTCGCGCCGAAGTGTGGCCGCTGCTGGATTCCGGCAAGGTGCGCCCCTTTATTGATACGGTTTACCCGCTTGCCGAGGCGGCCCAGAGCCATGCGCACATGGAAGCGAGCACCCATGCGGGCAAGATCATTCTGGAGATGCGCTGATGAGCGGCACGCATAAGGGCGAGGTGGTTCTCGTCACCGGCGCGGGGCGCGGCATCGGCCAGGCCATTGCCGATGCCCATGCGGCGGCAGGCGCAGCGGTGCTCTACCTCGATTTTGATCCCGCCTTGGCCAAATCGGCAGCAGAAGCTGCCATATCAAAGGGTTGGAAGGCGAAAGCCCTTTCCGCCAACGTGGGCGAACCGGCCGCGGTGGAGGCTGCGGTCGCCGAGGGCGTAGCCGCCTTCGGCCCCGTCACGGCGCTCATCAACAATGCGGGCATTTCGCCGAAATCCGGCTCAAAGGGCGGCAAGGCGCCTGTATGGGAGATGGGGGCGGCGGAATGGGGACAGGTGCTGGATGTGAACCTTTCCGGCGCGTTCCACTGCATCAAGGCTGTCGTGCCGGGCATGATGGCAGCCAAGCGCGGCTCCATCGTCTCCATCTCGTCGGTCGCCGGGAAGACATATTGCGACATCGTGGGCGTGCATTACGCCGCCACCAAAGCCGCAATCATCGGGCTGACGAAGCACCTTGCCGGGGAGCTGGGGCCTTACGGCATCACGGTCAACGCGATTGCGCCGGGGCGGATCGACACCCCCCTGATGCGCGGCACGGTTTCCGCCGCCAATGAGGCGGTCAAAGCCATCACCCCGCTGCAACGCTTCGGAACCCCGGAGGAAGTGGCGGCAACAGCGCTGTTCCTCACCTCAAACGCGTCGCGCTTTGTCACCGCGCAGGTGATCGATGTCGCGGGCGGATGGCTGATGACATGAGCGGAAGCGGAGAGATGGGAAAATGAGCGGTGCGTTCGATTTTTCCGGCAAGGTGCTGGTTCTCACCGGCGCAGCAGGCAGCATCGGCGCAGCCATTGCGCGCGCGTATCTCGCGCTGGGTGGTTCCTGTGTGCTCACCGACCTTTCGCAAACCGCACTGGATGGGCTGGCAAAGGATTTGAACACGCCGGATCGCGTGCTCACGGTGCAGCACGACGTCACCTCCCCCGAGGCCGCCAATGCGGTGGTCGAGGCGGCGATCCAACGCTTCGGGCGCATCGATCATCTCGTCACCGGTGCGGGGCTTTATCGCGATGCCACCGTTGCCACGATGTCAGATGCCGAATGGCGGCAATCCATCGCCATCAATCTGGACGGCGTGTTCTATTGCTGCCGGGCGGCAGCGGCGCACCTCGAACCCGGCGGGGCGATCGTCAACATTGCCTCGCTTGCAGGGCAGCGCGGCTCGAAGGACCACGGCCATTATGCGGCGGCCAAGGGCGGGGTACTCTCGCTCAGCCGTACGCTGGCCTGGGAGCTGGCGCCGGACGTGCGGGTGAACGCCATCTCGCCCGGCCTGATCGAGGGGCCGATGGTGCAGCCGCTGCTCGCCGCGCGCGGCCCCGCGCTGATGGCGCAGACCCCGCTGGGGCGGCTGGGCACGGCGGAAGAAGTTGCCAAAGCAACGCTTTTCCTGCTCTCCGATTGGGCCAGCTTCATCACAGGAGAATCGCTTCAGGTGAATGGTGGGCTTTACATGACCTGATCTTTCGGGTTGCCGCTTGCCTCGTTTATGATCCTTCCTCGAACCGCAAGGAGCGCCTGCGTGAAAAGCGTGACACCGCAAGATGACGCCCCTCCGCTGGAGACGGCCCGCCCGCAAACGCTGCACCGTGCGCCCTCGCTGGCCGACACGCTTGCGGCGCGCCTGCGCGAGGAGATTCTGGCCGGGCATTTGACCGCCGGAGACAAGCTCCCCAGCGAGCACGAGATTTCCGAGAAATATGGCGTCTCCCGCCCCACGGTGCGCGAGGCCATCGGGCGGCTCAGGCATGATGGACTGGTGGTGAGCCGTCAGGGCTCGGGCGTCTTCGTGGCCGACCCGCAGGCCGCGAGCGTGTTTCGCCTTGATGTGCAGGACTTTGAGAACCGTGAGGAAGTGCGCCACATCGTCGAGCTGCTGATCGGGGTGGAGGGCGTTGCGACACAGCTTGCCGCCGAGCGTCGCTCCGAGGCGGATCTTGTTGCAATCAAGGCGCGGCTCGATGCGGTGCAGGACGCGATCGACCGGGGTGAGCCGGGCGTGGAGGAAGATGTGGCGTTTCATCGCGCCATTATCGAGGCCACCGGCAACCCCTATTTCCGCGATCTGTCGGAGTTCCTGGACCGCAAGGTCCGCAGCTTCATCCGCACGGCGCGGCAGAATTCCGCGCGCTTTTCGGGCCTTGCGCAGATGGTGCAGGCCGAGCACGTGGAGATCTACAAGGCGATTGCCGCCGGGGATGGCCCTGCGGCGCGCGCGGCGGCGGAGCTGCACGTGAACAACGCTGCCGGTCGCCTGCGTCTTTATGTGGGCGGGAGCGCGTGAGCGCGGCGGCTTTGCTCGCCCTTCATGGTGCGGGTGATCCAATCCACGAAAGCGCCGATGTCGGGGTGGCCGTGATCCTCACGCCGGTAGATCAGCCGATGCGCCACAACCGGAAACCCAACTTCCCCGAAGGGCATCACCAGCGTGCGCTGGCGCAGGTGGGTGGCCGCCTGAAGCGTTGATTCCAGCACCAGCCCCAGCCCATCACTGGCCGCCGCCAATGCAAGGTGCGCCCGATCGAACTGGAAGCCGCGCGGGTTGAGCATCACGCCCGGCGCAAAGCGGGCCGACCATTGCGGCCATTGCACCACGCAGCGCAGCGAATGCAACAGCGGCACGCGGCTGATGTCCGAAATTGCGCCGATATGGTTCTCCGCGATGAAAGCGGGGCTCGCCAGCGGCAGGATGGTTTCCTCCGCTAGCACAATGGCCTCGCAAGTCTCCGGCACCGGGCGCGCGTATTGAATGTCGATCAGGATGCCGTCCTGCCCCAGCCGGGCAGGCTCGTGGCTGGCAAAGATCGAGATGTCGATGGCGGGATTTTCACGCATGAAATCCTTCAGGCGCGGCACCAGCCAGAGCGTGGCGAAACTCGGCGAGCAATGGATGGGCAGGCGACGGGCGCCCGCCCCGGTGGCAAGGCGGCTGGTGGCCGCCATCAAGCGGGCAAAACTCTCGCCGATGGTGGTGGCATAGGCCAGCGCTTCCTCTGTGGGGGTCACCTGCCGCTTGTCCCGCAGAAACAGGCGCTGGCCCAGCATCCCCTCCAGCGCGCGCATCTGATGGCTGATGGCGGAGGGGGTCAGCCCCAGCGATTTCGCAGCCCCGGCAAAGCTGCCCGATTCAATTACGGCCTGAAACGTGGCGAGCCATTGCAGGGGCGGCATATTGGTCAGCACTGATGAAAATTCCTCGTCATTGGCTGCATGCTATTTCGCTTTTCCGCAAATGGAAACGTGTTAGCGTTCACTTTGAGGAATGCGGCTCATGAAACAAAGAAGCCGCAACCGGATGGGAAGAAACGGACGCCCAAGGGCGGCAGGCTGGAATTTGATGATTCCGGCGGCAGTGGTTTGTGCGCCTTTTTTCCCTCCCCTCACGTGTCTGTCCGGCGCTCACGCCGAAGGGAAAGGGAAGGCCCGAACCATGAATCTTCATCGTATGCTGCTGGAGCGAAAAGCCGCCGGAAAGCCGATCACCATCGGCATCATCGGCGCGGGCAAGTTCGGCACGATGTTCCTCTCGCAGGCCCGCCAGACCGACGGCATGCATATTGTTGCGGTGGCGGACCTGAACCCTGCACGCGCCCGATCCCAGCTCAAGCTGGCCTGCTGGCCCGAGGAGCAATACGCGGCGACCTCGCTCGACGATGCGCTCCAGCATCGCTCCACGCTGATCACGGAGAACGGCGACAGCCTCGTCAACCACCCCGGCATCGAGGTGATCATCGAGGCGACAGGTGATCCGGGCGCGGGCATCCGCTTTGCGCTCAAAGCCATCGAGAACGGCAAGCACATCGTGATGGTGAATGTGGAGGCCGACGCGGTGGCTGGCCCCCTTCTGGCGCGCAAGGCCAAGCAGGCAGGCGTGGTCTACTCGCTGGCCTGGGGCGACCAGCCCGCGCTGATCGCCGACCATGTCGACTGGGCGCGCGCCTCCGGGTTCAAGGTGGTCTGCGCGGGCAAGGGCACGCGCTATCACCCGACCTATCATCAATCCACCCCCGCCACCGTGTGGGACATCCTTGATCGCTACATGCACATCAAGGATCGCAACTCCATCAATCCGAAGATGTTCAACTCCTTCGTGGATGGCACCAAGTCCGGCATCGAGATGACGGCCGTATGCAACGCCACAGGGCTTGTGCCGCAGAGCGAGGGCCTCTCCTTTCCGCCCGCAACGCGCTTCGAGCATGCCGAGATCTGCAAGCCGAGGGCGGACGGCGGCATCCTCGAATTCAAGGGCACGACGGAAGTCACCTCCTCGCTCTACCGCGATGAGAGCGATGTGCCCCATGCCCTGCTGATGGGCACCTATGTCGTGTTCGAAACCGACAGCGCCTATTCCGAGGAATGCTTCCGGGAATATTCGATGCTGGCGGACAAATCGGGCAAATACGCCTGTCTCTACCGCCCCATCCACATGATCGGGCTGGAGCTGGGCATCTCGGTGGCCTCCGCCGCGCTGCGCAAGGAGCCGACCGGCGCGCCGATCTGCTTCAACGCCGACGTGGTCGCCACCGCCAAGCGCGATCTGAAAGCGGGCGAGATGCTCGATGGTGAGGGCGGCTTCTGTGTGTGGGGCAAGCAGACCCCGGCCAAGGCCTCGCTGGAACAGGGCTATCTGCCCCTCGGCCTCGCCCACAAGGTGAAGCTCAAGCGCGACATCAAGCTCGGCGAGCGCCTGAAGTGGTCGGATGTCGATTACGACCCGAATGATCAGGCGGTGAAAGTCCGCCGCGAGATGGAACAGACCTTCTCGGCCTGAGGCCAGACCCGGCTTCTTGGGGAGCCGGGGCTTTTCACCGCCAGAGCCCGAAACAATCGGCCGGCATTGTTCCTTGAGGGAGGAAGACCATGACGACGCTTTTTGACCGTAAGGCCACCCGACGTTCCGTTCTTGCCGGCGCTGCCGGCATGGCCGGGCTGATCGCCGCACCCGCCGTGTTGCGCGCGCAGACCATGAAGCTGATCGGTGCTTCGGCCACGCCGACAACGGACTTCATCGCCCAAAGCCTCGATTTCTTCGCGGCACGCCTCAAGGAGCTGACCAAGGGCCAACTCGACACCACAAACCATCACGCCGGATCGCTGGGCGGCGAGCGTGACCACGTGGAGAGCCTGCTCAACGGCTCGATGCAGTTCGCCTCGCCCGGCGGGGCCATCGTCGGCGGCTGGTACAAGCCCGCCGAGGTCTGGACCTATCCCTATATGTTCAAGGATGTGGCCCACAAAGACCGCGTGATGACCGCCTTGATGCCGGAATATGGCGAGGAAGCCGCTGCCCAAAGCAAGCTGCGTCCGCTGGGGGCCATTCCGCGCATGCCGCGTATGCTTTCCTCCAGCCGCCTCGTGAAAGGCCCGGCGGATATGAAGGGCTTCAAGGTGCGCGTGCCGGAGACGACCATGTGGCGCCGCACCTTCGAGCGCTTTGGCGCCTCCCCCACCCCGCTGCCATGGCCGGAGGTGTTTCAGGCGCTCAAGTCCGGCATCATCGAGGGGCAGGAAAACCCGATGGCGCTGACGTATAACGGCGGCATCTTCGATGTGAACAACCACTTCGCGCTGACCGAGCACATGATGCAGGACAATCAGGTCGTCACCTCGGAAGCCTTCTTCCGCAAGATCAATGACGAGCAGCGCAAGGCCGTCCTTCAGGCCGCCCGCGACATGGAAGACGCGATGCGCGCCAAGGTGATTGCGGATGACAAGGAGATTCTCGCCAAGGTGCAGGCCAAGGGCGTGAAGATCAACGAGGTGGACAAGGACGCCTTCCGCAAGACGCTTGAGGGCATGGAGACGGAATTCCCGCACGTGAAGAAGTGGGTCGAGCGCATCAAGACGATTGCCTGACCGTGAGCCGGGCGCCGCGCGGCCCAAGGCCAACGCACCCGGCATCCCCTTTCCGCTATCGGAGTGCGTGAATGTCTTCTCCCGGTTCTTTCGCCCGTCTGTGGGGCAGGCTCTGCGAGGGGGCCGATCAGCTCTCGCGCGCCATTGTGGGCGGCTCGATCCTCGCCATTGTCCTCATCACACTGGTGGCGGTCTGGTATCGCTATGTGCTCAGCGCGCCGCTCTCCTGGAGCGAGCAGGTGTGCCGCATCCTGTTTGTGTGGTCTGTATTTGCCGGGGCTGCGGTGCTCTATCGGCAGATGCTGCACATCGCCATCGACATGTTCGTGGTGATGATGCCGAGGCCGCTGCAGGGGCTCGTTTTCTGGGTCAACCAGCTGCTGATGCTGGCCAGCGCGCTTCTGCTGTTCATCTATGGCCTGCGCATCTCGCTGGACAACATGGGCCAGACCTTCGGCGCGCTCGATATCACCCCGTCCTGGTTCTATTTCGCCGCGCCATATTGCGGGCTGCTGATGATGCTTTTCTTCGTCGAGAAGCTGGTTGACCCCGTACGGCGCGAGCCGGACGGCGCAGTGCACCTGTGAGGGAGACGGCAGCATGGCTTCCATCCTGATGTTTTCCTTCCTCGTGCTGATGACCATCGGCCTGCCCATCGGCTTTGCCATGGCGCTGGGCGCTGCGATCACGGTGGGCGCGCATGAGTCCCTGCCGCTTGCCGTGGTGGTGCAGCGGGCGCTGCTGGGGGCGGACAACTTCTCCCTGCTCGCCATCCCGTTCTTCATTCTGGCCGGCAACATCATGAATGTCGGCGGGATCACCAACCGCATCATCAACTTCGCCAATGCCTGCGTCGGGCGGTTCGCGGGTGGGCTGGGGCTCACCACGGTGATGAGCTGCATGGTGTTCTCAGGCGTTTCGGGCTCGGCGGTGGCGGATGCCACGGCGCTGGGCAAGGTGCTCGTGCCGGGCATGAAGAAGGCCGATTACGACCCCGGCTTTGCCGCTGCCATCACGGCCTCTGCCTCGGTGATGGGGCCGATCATTCCGCCTTCGATCCCGCTGGTGATTTATGGCCTGACCGTGGGCAAGGGCGTCTCGGTCGCGGCGCTGTTCCTCGGCGGCGTGGTGCCGGGCATCATGCTGGGTCTGGGGCTGGCGGTCGTGACTTTCATCATCGCCCGCAAGCGCCGGTATCCGGTGCATCAGGCGGTGCCGATGCGCGAGGTGCTCTCCTACGGCTCCAAGGCGATCTGGGCGCTTATGATGCCCTTCGTCATCCTGTTCGGGGTGACGGGCGGCGTGGTCACGGTCACGGAAAGCGCGGCCTTTGCGGTGCTTTACGCGCTGTTTGTCTCGATGGTGATCCACCGCGAGCTGAGTGTGAACCAGCTCTGGCGCATCTTCGTGCAATCGGGGCTGGATTCCGCCGTGGTGATGATCATCATCGCCTTTGCTGGCGCTTTTGGCTGGCTGATGGCTGTCTCCGGCCTGCCGCGCGAGATCGCGGCTTGGATCGGTAGCTATTCCAGCAACCCGCTCGTCATCCTCATGCTGATCAACGGGCTGCTGCTCATCGTCGGTTGCTTCATGGAGGCCATTGCCGCCATGATCATCCTGATCCCGGTTCTGGTGCCCATCGTGCAGGCGGCGGGGGTGGATCTCGTCCACTTCGGGCTGGTGATGGTCTTCAACCTGATGCTGGGCCTGCTCACGCCCCCTGTCGGCATTTTGCTCTATATCTGCGGGAATTTCGCGGGGGTGAAGATCGAACGCGTGGTGCGGGAGGTTCTGCCCTTCCTCGCGGTGGGCCTGGGTGTTCTGCTGCTCATCACGCTGTTTCCCAAGCTGGTGCTGTGGCTTCCGAAAATGGTGATGTGATGGGGTTTGGTGAACTTCTCGGGCGGGCGCTTGTCATCGGGGTTGGCGCCACCTTCATTTTTGATCTGTGGGGGCTGCTGCTCCATCGCCTCTTCGGCACGCCCCTACCCAATTGGGCGCTGGTGGGCCGCTGGTTCTGCCATGTGCCGCGCGGCAAGCTGGTACACCAGAGCATCGGCGATGCCGCGCCGGTGGCGGGTGAACTCGGCTGGGGCTGGTTCTTTCATTACGCCGTCGGGGTGAGCTTCGCGCTTGCGACCTTGCTGATCGGCGGGGCAGCATGGGCCAAGGCACCGACATGGCCGCTGCCGTTGGCGGTGGGGCTGATCACCGTGCTGTGCGGGTGGTTGATTCTCGCGCCGGGCATGGGGGCCGGCATTGCGGCACGCCTGAAGCCGAATGCGAACCAGATTCGCCTGCTCAACATCGCGGCGCATACCGTGTTCGGCTTTGCGATGTATGGGATCGCCCTGCTGATCCGCTGAACGCGTTACACGCGAAAAGGCCCCAACGCGCTGCCCGACCGGGCGGCGCGCTTTTCATGCATATTCGGGGAGAAAAGGTGGCGCGCTCTACGGGAATCGAACCCGTCTTTACAACGTGAAAGGCTGTCGTCCTAACCGATAGACGAAGAGCGCTGCGCAGGGGTTTGCTGATAGCCAGCTTCGCGCTGCAGCGCAAGCACCGTGAGAAAAAAAATTGCACTCCTCTCAGCGCGGCTCGGCAACATCCACAAGCTTGAAGGACACCTTGGTTCGCCCGCCCCAACTGTCGAGCGAGGCGGTGCCTGCAAAGTGCAAGGCGCCGCCACGCGCCCGGCTCAGCGCATCCCCCAGCGGCTTGCCGGCGGCCCGGAAGGCCATGGCTTCGATGCGGGCACCACCGCCAGACGCCAGCGTGAGCTTGAGGTGTCCGCCGTTCAGCTCACGCAGATCCACGATCCGATGCGCGGGCAGCACGATCACCGGTTCCGGGTTGCCCTGCCCGAAGGGGGCCGCGCGGGCCAGCTCCTGCACGAAGGCGGGGGTGAGGCTTTCTGCCGTGAGCACCGCATCAATCGCGAGCGCGGCGGAGGCGCGCGCGGCGGCGACAGGGGCGGCGAGACGGGCCTCCAGAAAATCCGCAAAACCGGGAATGGCAGCCTGCGCCAGCGTGACGCCCGCTGCCATGGCGTGGCCACCGCCCTTGGTGAGGATGCCCGCCTCCACCGCCGCGCGCACAGCCGCTCCAAGGTCCACGCCGGCAATGGAGCGCCCGGACCCGGTGACGGCCTCCCCTGCCCCCGCGATGGCGAAAGCGGGCCTGCCGAAACGCTCTTTCAGACGCCCCGCGATGATACCGACAATGCCGGGGTGCCAGTGCTCGCCTGCCACCACCAGCACCGAGCGCCCCTCTTCGCTCAAGCCAGCGAGACGCAAGGCGTCCTCCTCGGCCTCGGCCAGCATGGCCTCTTCCACGGCCTGTCGCTCGCGGTTGAGGTGATCGAGCTTGGCGGCAATCTCGCGGGCCTCATCGGCATCCTGCGTGAGCAGCAGGCGCGCCCCCAGCCCTGCATCGCCGATACGTCCGCCCGCGTTGATGCGCGGCCCGAGAAGATAGCCCAGATGCCATGCCTCCGGCGCGGAAGAGAGGCGTGAGACATCGCCCAGTGCCACCAACCCCGGGCGGGCGCGCTGGCCCATCACCTTGAGCCCCTGCGCGACATAGGCGCGGTTGAGGCCCGTGAGCGGCACCACATCTGCCACCGTGGCGAGCGCCACGATATCGAGCCCGCTCATCAGATCTGGCAGGCTCTTCACAGATTGATTCTGATTCAAGGCCGCGCCCGAAGCCCTTGGGCCTGAATCGCTTTTGCCCGCCTCTTCACGTAACGCGCGATTAAGCCCGGCAAGGAAAAGGAACACCACGCCCGCCGCGCAGAGGTGCCCGAGGCCGCTCAGATCATCCAGCCTGTTCGGATTCACGAGCGCGAAAACATCGGGCAGTGTTTCGGGCGCCTGATGGTGATCGAGCACGATCACCGCCATGCCGAGGCTTTTGGCCTCCGCCAGCGGGGCATGGCCGGAAGTGCCGCAATCGACGCAGACCAGCACCCGCGCGCCGCGCTCGTGCAGGGCGCGGATAGCTTCGCTGTTGGGGCCATAGCCCTCGGTCAGGCGGTCGGGGATGTGGATGAAAGGGTCAAGCCCGAAGTACCGCAGATAGCCCGCTAGCAGCGCCGCCGAGCACGCGCCGTCCACGTCATAATCGCCGAAGATCGCGACCTGCTCCCGCGCCAGAATCGCCTGCGCCATGCGGGCGACGGCCTTGTCCATATCGATCAGGCTGGAGGGGTCCGGCAGGGCATCACGCAGGCGCGGGCTGAGGAAGGCCTCGGCGGTCTCCAGCGTCGCCCCGCGCGCGGCGATGATGCGGGCGAGCGCATGGGAGAGGCCCAGCACCTTGGCCATGCGGGCAGCTTCGCGCGCGCCGGCAGCGTCGAGGCGCTCGGCAAAGGCTCGCCCGAGCGCAGAGCGCGTGACACCGAGATAGGCTTCCTGCGCCTCTCTCATGGCGCACGCCGATAGACGATGAAGTCGGAGCGTTTCGCTACGCGATCATAGAGCGCCTGCGCGGTGGCGTTGGTTTCCTGCGTCAGCCAATAGACCCGCGGCGAGCCTGCCGCCTTGGCCCGCTCGCAAACCGCTTCGATGAGCGCGCGCGCCGCGCCCTGCCCCCGCGCCTGCGGTGCAACGAAGAGGTCTTCGAGATAGGTGTAATCGTTGAGCCCCCAGCTGGAGCGATGACGCAGCGTGATAGCAAAGCCGATGAGCGCTCCGTTGGCGTCAATGGCGCCAAGGCCCTCCATCGGCTCGGCGGCATCGAGCAAGCGCGCCCAGGTCGTATCCGTCACTTCGGGGGCGAGCGCGGTTTCGTAAAAATCGAGGTAGCCCTGCCAGAGCGGTTCCCAGGCGGCGTGATCCTCAAAATGAAGCGGGCGGATGGAAATGGTCATGCCATCCCCATACCGCCCGCGCGTGTCTTTTTCACCCTGCAAAACGAGGGGGTGGGGATAACCCCGCCCCCGCACAGGATCAATCGAGGTGGAACTTCGCCAGTTCGCGATGCTCGCCGGTGATGCGGCGCACCGTGCCGGTGAGCGAGCGATAGACGATGGTTTCGGTCTCGATGATGTCGCCCTTGAACTTCACGCCCTTGAGCAGCGCACCGTCGGTGACGCCGGTGGCGGCGACCACGACATCGCCCGAGGCAAGTTCGTTGAGGTCATATTTCTTGTTGGGGTCCTTGACGCCCATGGTGGCGGCGCGCGCCACCTTTTCCGGGGTGTCGAGGATCAGACGACCCTGCATCTGGCCGCCGACGCAGCGCAGCGCACCCGCCGCGAGCACGCCTTCCGGCGCGCCGCCGATGCCCAGATAAATGTCGATGCCGGTTGCGGGTTCCGCGCACTGGATAACGCCGACCACGTCACCATCGGTGATGAGGCGGATGGAGCAGCCGATGGCGCGCAGCTTGGCGATCAGCTCCGCGTGGCGCGGGCGATCCATCACCAGCGCGGTGATCTCGTTGGGCTTGCAGCCCTTGGCTTTCGCCAGCGCGTTGATGTTCTCTTCCGGCGACTTGTCGAGATCGATGATGCCCTTGGGGTAGCCTGGGCCGATTGCGATCTTGTCCATGTAAACGTCCGGCGCGTAGAGCAGCGTGCCCGCCTGTGCCATGGCCATCACGGCGATGGAGCCCGGCATGTCCTTGGCGCACAGCGTGGTGCCTTCCAGCGGATCGACAGCGATATCGACCTTGGGGCCCTTGGTGGTGCCGACGCGCTCGCCGATGAAGAGCATCGGGGCTTCATCGCGCTCGCCCTCACCGATCACGACCGTGCCGTCGATGGGGAGCTTGTTCAGCTCGCGGCGCATGGCATCCACAGCGGCCTGATCGGCGGCCTTCTCGTTGCCATGGCCCCGCAGCTTGGCGGAGGCCACCGCAGCGCGCTCGGTCACGCGCACGAGTTCCATGGTAAGGATGCGTTCGATGATCTTGTCTTCGGAAACGACGAGGTCGGTCATTTTCTTTTCCGTTCTTGGCTCTGCCCGTGCGGGGTCGCGGCGTCTTAGCAGGCCCATTGCCCCCCGTCATCCATCAATTGGTGGCGGGACGCCCTACAACTTTCGTGCAGAATTGCACATAAACAGGGGGTGAATGCATAGAGGGCCTCTGAAAAAATCAATACTTTCTTCACCTCGTGGCTTGATCTTTGTCAAAGTTCTAATGTTCTCAGAAAGAGATGGGTGATGCGGATTCCAATGCTGCGCCTGAGCACCAAAATACGCGCCCTTGGATTGATCGGGGCTGCCGCCATCCTTGGCCTGTTCCTGTTCTCCGTCGAGGACCAGTGGACCATGCTGCACGACGCGCGCCGCATGGAACTGCGCTCCGTGATGGATATCTCCACCTCGATTGTTCGTAATCTTGATGAGCGTGCGAAGAAGGGCGAGATCACCCTGGCTGCCGCCCAGCAGGAGGCCAAGGCCGCGCTGGCTTCCATCCGTTTTCACGGCCGCCAGCATCTTTTCGTGCTCGATGAGCAGACCAAGATGGTCATGCATCCCTCCAACAAGGACATGCTCGGCAAGAGCGTGGCCGATGTGAAGGATGTGAATGGCAAGACCTATTATCGCGAGGCCACCGAGGCCGTGCGCAAGGATGATGAGGCCTTCATCTCCTTCACCAGCACCCGTTCGGGCAGCGAGGAGCTCATTTCGCGCCTCACCATCGTGCGGAGCTATCGTCCCTGGGGCTGGGTGATCGGCTCCAGCGCCTATCTTGATGACCTGTGGGACGAATTCATCTCGGAAACCATCAAGGCGGGCTGGCAGCACGGGTTGATCATCGTTCTCTTCGTCTTCGCCACGCTGATGCTCTCGCGTAATATCAACGGCCTCATCGAGAGCACCCGCCAGACCATCACCGTGCTGGCTCAAAACGCAGGCGATGTGCATGTGCCGCATCAGGAGCGGCAAGATGAGATCGGCGACATGGCCCGCGCGCTGGCCGTGCTGGGCGAAAATGCCGCCGCGCGCCAGCGTCTCGAAGCGGATCGCATCAACGAACACCGGGCTGCCGAGGATCGCCAGCGCCGTCTGGAAGCGCTGATCGCGGAATTCGAAGGTATGGTGCGCGGGCGCATTTCCTCGCTGGGGGAAGCCTCCAACTTCCTGCGCGACAGCGCCGCCAACATGCGCGCCACCGCCGATGCCAGCATCGAGCGCACCAACGCGGTGGCTGCGGCCACCGAGCAGGCCTCCATGACCGCGCAGACGCTGGCTGCGGCGGGACAGGAGCTATCGGCCTCCATCACCGAAGTGCATACGCTGGCAACCCAGTGCAGCGAGGCCGCGAATCAGGCCGGAGGCGTTGTGAGCGCCGCCGATGGCGCGGTGACACGCCTTACCCATGCCGCCAACCAGATCGGGGCCTTTGTGCAGACCATCAACGCAATTGCGGGGCAGACCAACCTTCTCGCGCTCAATGCCACGATCGAGGCGGCGCGTGCGGGCGAAGCGGGCAAGGGGTTTGCGGTTGTGGCAGCCGAAGTGAAGCAGCTGGCGGCCCTGACCACCAAAGCCACGGACGAAATCGCCAGCCACATCAACGACATTCAGGCCTCCACGGCGGAAACCAGCACCTCGATCCAATCCGTGCTGGGGACCATCGGTCGTATTTCGGAGCTGGCGCGGGCAACCTCCAGCGCTGTCGGTGAGCAGCAGTCGGCCACCGATGAGATCGCCCGCAATGTGGAGCAGGTCGCGCAGGGCTCCCGCGAGATTTCTGAAAACATCACCGATGTGCACCGCCAGTCGAGTGGCGCGAGCAAGGTGGTCGAAACGGTCAACGATGCGGCCCATGCGGTGGCCAGCAACGCCTCGGCCATTTCCACCGACATCGAGCGCTTTCTGGGCAATGTGCGCGCGGCGTAAGGCCAGCCCGAGAATATGAAAAAGGGCCCGCGATGCGGACCCTTTTTTGTTGGCCGCGGAAAAAGTGGGAGCCACTTTTCTTGCAAGCCCTGATTTCCTGGCGGGACGGGTTTTCTTCGAAAAACCGGTTCCCACTTTTTCGGAAAACCCTACAGGTCTTTCATTTTTCGGGCTTGCTTCACGAAAAGTGGGAGCCACTTTTCTTGCAAGCCCTACCGTTCAATCCGAATAACCTGCGGGGCGCCGTCGAGCACGCCGTCTTCGGCGATGGCGGCAACGGCATTGCGGATGAGCAGCTCGGTGGTGGCATAGGTGATGAGGATCACCGGCACCGCGCCATTGGGTGTGCGGCGATGATCGCGCCCCTTCTGGAGGATGGATTCCAGCGAAATGCCACGTTCGGCCATGCGGGTCGCGATGATGGCCGCCGCGCCCGGCTTATCGAGCACCGAGAGGCGGATGTAGTAGCCACCCTCATGGCGCTGCATGGGGGCGCGCACGGGCTTCGCCATATCCCCCGAGGGCCGCCCGAAGGTCGCGACCAGATTGCCGCGCGCCACGTCCACGATGTCGCCCACCACGGCAGAGGCCGTGGCACCGCCGCCCGCACCGGGGCCGACCAGCGTCACCGTGCCCACCGGCTCGGCTTCGATGGCCACGGCATTGGTGACGCCCATGACATTGGCGAGCTGGCCCGAGCGCGGCACCATGGTGGGGTGTACGCGCTGCTCGATGCCCTGCTCGGTGCGCTCCGCAACGCCCAGCAGCTTGATACGGAAGCCGAGTTCCTCGGCCATTTCGAGATCCAGCGGGGTCACCCCGGTAATGCCCTCGACATAAACAGCATCGCCATCAACCTCGGTGCCGAAGGCAAGCGAGGAGAGGATCGCGAGCTTGTGCGCCGTGTCATAGCCCTCGACATCGAAGGTCGGGTCGGCTTCGGCATAGCCCAGGTCCTGCGCAGCCTTCAGGCACTGCGCGAAATCGAGCCCCTCGGCCTCCATGCGGCTGAGAATATAATTGCAGGTGCCGTTGAGAATGCCGGAGACGCGGCGCACCTTGTTGCCCACCAGCGCCTCGCGAAGCGCCTTGATCACCGGGATGCCGCCCGCTGCCGCCGCCTCAAACGCGATGGCAGTGTTATGGGCCTCTGCCAGCGCGGCCAACGCCGGGCCATGGGCAGCGAGCAGCGCCTTGTTGGCGGTGACCACCGGCTTGCCGAGCGCAAGCGCCGCCTCGATGAGATCCTTGGCGGTGCCGGACGCGCCGCCCATCACCTCGACCACGAGTTCCACCTCAGGATCCTTGGCGACATCGACCGGGTTGTCGTGCCAGCGATAGCCGGAAAGATCGACCCCGCGATCCTTGCCCTTGGAACGCGCAGACACCGCGACAATCTCGATGGGCCGCCCCGCGCGCGCGGCCAGCTCGGCACTGGCATTGTTGAGAATCTGGATGGTGGCGGCGCCCACGGTGCCAAGGCCCGCAATGCCAACTTTCAACGCGCCCGCCATGAACAACCTCCGATTCCTTAAAAGTATCCGGAGGCGGTTCTAGCGGGGCAGCGCGCGCGAGTCACCCCCGCCGACGCCGGAGGCTCACGCCCCCGGCAGCACCGAGAGGTTCTTCTTCAGCTCGCTCGTCATATCGGCGAGGCGGGCTTCCACCTCGGCACGCTTGCGGCGGCCCTCGTTCTGCACGGCGAGCACGCCGTTGATGGTGTCTACAAGATCGCGATTGGTCTTTTCCAGGGTCGCGAGGTCGATAATGCCGCGCTGGCTCTGCTTCTCGATCTCGATGGCCTGGGTGCGCATCATCTCGGAGGCCTGCTTGAGCATCTCGTTGGTGGCATCCGTCACGGTCTTCTGCATTTCCAGCGCGGAGTTCTGGCGCGAAAGGCCGAGCAGCAGGATCATCTTCTGCTTCCACACCGGAATCGTGAGCTGGGTGGTGGCCTGAAGGTTCTCGATCAGGGTTTCATCACCCGCCTGCACGATACGGATCTGGGGCAGCTGCTGAATGCCGATCTGGCGCGCCTGCTGCAAATACATGACGCGCTTTTCCAGCCGATCGAGCGCCTGCAAGGCATCCTGATAGGTCTGGGCGGCCATGAGGCCATCGGCCGTGCCCGCTTTCGCGTCGGCCTCGGCTTTCAGCTCCATCAGGCGGCCCTTGCGAAACCCTTCGCCATATTCCTTGCCCGCCGCGATATAGGTGTCGAGTTCGGCGATGGCGTCCTTGGTCTGATCGTGCAACTCGTCCAGCATCGCGATGTCGCGGCGCAAGGACTCCTTGTGCTTGTCCAGCTCGATGGTGACGCGATCCACCTGCCCCGCCACATTCTCGAACTGCTCCTTGAAGCGGCGGATGCGCGCCTCAACGGAGGTGAAGAGCTTCTGGAACCAGTTGAGCTTGCCAATGGAGGCCGGGTCCAGCCCCTTGGCCTTGGAGAGGATGTCGGACAAGAGTTCGCCGGTGCGGCCCATGTCCTTGTTGCGTGTCTCCGCGAGAATGCGATCCGCGAAATCGGAGACGCGCGACTGCGCGGCATCGCCATAGGTGACGAGCGAGCCACGATCCTCGATGTTGAGCGTCTTGGCCGCGCGCTCCACGGCGGCGCGATCCAGCGCAATGGAGGGCAGATGCGCTTTCGCGCGCAGGGCCTCGATATCCGCGCTGGCCCCGTTCACCGCCACTGGCGCGGTTTTACCCTCGTTCTCGCTCATCGCATCTCTCCCAAAGCTGACGCGCGCGTAACGTAGGGATGCGATGAACGAATGTCACCGGGCCGGGACGGGTATTTTGGGGATGCACCTAACCGGCGGATCGACCGGGGATGGCAGGCGCTTCTTCCACCAACCGGATCTGGCGACGACGCACAGGCTGCGGTTCCACGCGGTTGCGCCCGCCCTTCTTGGCATCATAGAGCGCGATATCCGCATGGGCGATGACGTCATGCAGGGCTGCCACGCCGCTCATGCGGCCTTCCGCCACCCCCAGCGAGGCTGTGACGGTGGAACCACCATCCGGACGGGCATGCGGAATCGCCGCCGCCACAAGCGCACGGCGGAAGCGCTCCGCCAGTTCCGTGCCGGAATCAAGGTGGCAATGGGGAACAAAAGCGATGAACTCCTCGCCCCCGAAGCGGCCCAGTACGTCGCGCTCGGGGTTCAGGCACTCCATCATCACCGTGGCCAGCGTGCGCAGGCAGCGGTCGCCCTCGGCGTGGCCATAGGTGTCGTTGTAGCTCTTGAAGTGGTCCACATCGAGCATGATGACGCAGAAGGGCGCATCGCGACGGGTTGCGGAGGCAAAGAAATTCTCCACCGCGAGATCGAACCCGCGCCGATTGGCAGCCCCCGTCAGCGGATCGATCCGCGAGAGCTGGGAGAGCTTGGCGTTGTCATGGCTCAGCTCCACCGTGCGCAATTCGGCAAAGCGGCGGCGCAACCAAGTGCGGCGATATTCGCCCTCCTGAATCGCCAGTGCCAGCAGCGTGATGTAGCTCGTCGCGCAGAGCGCCATAATGCCCATCACCGCCGCCGGCGCCCCCAACGAAGAGAACTTGAGCACCAGAACGGCATGGAGTCCTGTGGAAGCCAGCGCCACGAAAGCGGCATGGCGAAATCCCAGTTTGAGGATCGAATTGGCGAACATCACCGGGAAGAGCGCGAGGTACTGGTACTGATCGGCCGAGTAAGCCGTGGAGCCGAGAAACAGCACCTCGACCTGAAGGATATAGACCAGCGGCATCAGGGTGCCGATCCACTCGGTCGCGCGCGGCGACAAGGGCCGAGTGAGGATGCTGGCCGCAAACAGCATCAGCGGCGTTACTACCCCCAGATGCAGCAACACCGAGAGCAGGAAAACATCCGGGATGACGACGGCATCCACCACCAGAAACAGGTTGTAGGAAATGAGCGCCAGCAGCGCACTGCGGCGATAATGCTTGCGCCGCCAAGCCACCGTATCTTCGGCATAGGCGGCCTCCAGCGGGGCTGAGAATTGCAAGCGGGCACGCCCGCGGCGCATCTCGACATCAAGATCAGCGGCGCGGAGCGCATCGTGCAGGGGGGTCGCCATGGCCTTCATGACAAACACAGCTAAAGGGTGTATATTAAGAGGCATTAAAAAGGGGCGGTCAAAACCGCCCCTTCATGCTTCATAAACGGCTGATGAATGTGAGACTTAGCCAGCCTGACGGATGTCGATCACATTGTGCAGGGTGCCATCCGCGCCGTCGAAGAACTTCTTGAGGTTGCGCGCGGCCTGACGGATGCGCTGCTCGTTCTCGACGATAGCAAGGCGGACGTACTCATCGCCGTGCTCGCCAAAGCCGAGGCCCGGCGCGACGGCGACATCCGCCTTTTCCACCAGCAATTTCGCGAATTCCACCGAGCCGAGCGACTTGAACTTCTCCGGGATCGGCACCCAGGCGAACATGGTGGCCTGCGGGGTGGGGATTTCCCAACCGGCCTTGCCGAAGCTTTCCAGCATGGCATCACGGCGCTTCTTGTAGATGTCGCGCATCTCGCGGATGCAATCATCCGGCCCGTTGAGCGCGGCGGTGGCCGCCACCTGAATCGGGGTGTAGGCGCCATAATCGAGGTAGGACTTCACACGCGCCAGCGCGCCGATGAGGCGCTCGTTGCCCACCGCGAAACCCATGCGCCAGCCGGCCATGGAGAAGGTCTTCGACATGGAGGTGAACTCCACGCAGATATCCATCGCGCCCGGCACCTGAAGCACGGAAGGCGGCGGGTTGGCGTCGTCGAAATACACCTCGGCATAGGCGAGATCGGAGAGGAGGATAATGTCGTGCTTCTTCGCGAAGGCGACGAGATCCTTGTAGAAATCCAGCTCGGCAACGAAAGCGGTCGGGTTCGAGGGATAGCACACCACCATCGCGATCGGCTTGGGGACCGAGTGCTGGATGGCGCGCTCCAGCGCCGGGAACATGTCCGGGGTCGGCTCGGCCGGGATCGAACGGATAACACCGCCTGCCATCAGGAAGCCGAAGGCGTGGATCGGGTAGGACGGGTTCGGCACCAGCACGACATCACCCGGGCCGCAGATGGCCTGCGCCATGTTGGCGAAGCCTTCCTTGGAGCCGAGGGTGGCGACAACCTGCGTATCCGGGTTGAGCTTCACGCCGAAGCGGCGGGCATAATAATTGGCCTGCGCGCGGCGAAGACCGGCAATGCCCTTGGAGGCGGAGTAGCGATCGGTGCGCGGCTTGCCTGCGGTTTCGACCAGCTTCTCGATCACGTGCTTGGGTGCCGGCAGATCCGGGTTCCCCATCCCCAGATCGATGATGTCTGCCCCGTTAGCTCGCGCCTGCGCCTTGATCTTGTTCACCTGTTCGAACACGTAGGGCGGCAATCGGCGGATGCGGTGGAACTCGTTCATCTCTCTAGCTTTCGCTGACGGGGTTTAAGGATGCTCCGGCCTTGCCTGTCTTGGCGTGGCCATTGCGCTTGTCATGGCCCGGTCGGGGAACCGGGATCCGGGCTGACATTGCCGGAAACCTGCTTCTTGTTGCAGCAGGACGCACAAGTCTAGCACGAATTTCTGATTCTCGAGCATCCCCCCTTCAGGGGAGCAGCGCGAGGTGGATCGCAAAGGCCGTCGTTTACGGGTTGCCCGCTCCCGCAGGCCGCGGGATGGAGCCATCGTAGCCCGACTTCGGCTTGGGTCGGTTGGCAAAGGCACGGGTGCGGTCACGCTGGCTCGCCAGCTCCTTCTCCAGCTTCTGCACATCACCGGCGCTGCGCACCGGGGTCGGGCGCGAGGGCGGCGTCACTCCCACGGGGATATAGCCGCTGGGGGCTGCCGCGCGAGACTGCACCACGAAAGCTGGCGTTTCCGGATCAGGCGCGCCGCCCTGCATGGAGCGCACCGTCTGTGTCATGCCGGTGCCATTACAGCCGCCGAGAATCGCCGCCATCAGAAAGGGAGTCGCCCTGAGCGCCCCCGTGCGACGCAGAAATACGGCCATGAAGAGCTGCCCCCGAAAAGTTCGATTTGTCCAATAAAGCGCTGTTGTGCGCGCTTTTGAGTTTCTTAACCGTAAAAGCCGCCGAAATTCGGGCAAGCTTTAATGGCTTGCTCCTTCCGTCGGTGTTGCGGGCGTCACAAAAACGGGCCAGCATGGGCCAACGAGGCGGGTTTGGTCAGTGGTGGCCGCCCAGCCCAGAAACAAGGTCGGCGTGAACCGACCAGGGGAAATGCGCCATGAAGGGCAAGACGAAGACATCCGCTGCCAAGGCCGAGAAGCCGGCCCCCGACAAGCAAAAGCCCGCCCCCACCCTCGCGAAGGCTGTTGTGGCCAAAGCCGAAGCCAAGAGCGACAGCAAGAGCGCGGCGGCCACCAAGGCCCCAGCGGTTAAGGTCGCGCCTGCCGCCGCCCCCGTCGCCAAGGCCCCGGCGGCGAAAGCGCCAGCCCCCAAGGCAGGAGCCGCCAAGCCTGCGGCCGGGAAAACGCCTGTGGCTAAACCTGCGGAGCCCAAAGCCGCGCCCGCCAAGACGGCAGCTTCGTCGAAGACGGCGGCAGGCAAGTCCGCCGCTCTCCCTGCCGCACCAGTTAAACCTGCGCCCGCGAAATCTGCCGCTGCCAAACCGAGCGCGCCCAAAGCCACCTCGGCTGCCAAGCCAGCGGCGGAGAGCAAGCCCGCGCCTGCGGCCAAACCTGCGCCGGCCAAGGCAGAGAGCGTGAAGCCCGAGATCGCCAAGCCATCCCCGGATGCTGCGCCTGATGTGGCGGCGGCGGAGGCCATCGGCGCCGAGCTTGAGCATCTGGCTGAGGTGACCAGCGAGATCATCGCGGATGCCGGCAAGGCCAGCGTTGCGGTGCTCAAAGGGCTGGAAGATGCCAAGCCGCCTGTTTCCACCGAGGAAACGGCGGATCTTGCGCGGACGTTCGGCTCGATTGCGGAATATTGGCTCAAGGACCCTGCGCGCCTTGTCAAAACGCAGAAAGACATCTCTGTCGATCTGATCAACCTCTGGACCGGCTTCATCAAGCAGGCGAGCGGTGAGCCGGTGGAACCTGCCGTGCCCATTCCGGCGCGCGATCCGCGTTTTGCCGACAAGGACTGGTCGGAAAACCCCTATTTCAACATGCTGCGCCAGGCCTATTTCATGGGAACGAAATGGGCGGATTCGCTGGTGGACAAGGCTGAGGTGGACGAGAACACCAAGCGCAAGGCGGGTTTTTATGTGCGCCAGCTCGCCAGCGCCCTCTCCCCCTCCAACTACGTGATGACCAACCCGGAATTGCTGCGTCAGACGGCGGAGGAAAAGGGCGAGAACCTGGCCCGCGGCATGAAAATGCTGGCGGAGGACATCGAGGCGGGCAACGGACAGCTCAAGATCCGCCAGTCTGACACCTCCCCGTTCAAGTTCGGCGAGAACATCGCCAACACGCCGGGCAAGGTGGTGTTCCGCAACGAGTTGATCGAACTGATCCAGTACACCCCAACGACCGAGAGCGTGTACAAGACGCCGCTGCTGATTGTGCCGCCGTGGATCAACAAGTTCTATATCCTCGATCTCAATGCCGAGAAGAGCTTCGTGCGCTGGGCTGTGAGCGAGGGGCTGACGGTGTTCGTCATCTCGTGGATCAACCCGGACGAGCGCCACCGCGCCTATGATTTCGAAGCTTACATGAAGCGCGGCGTGTTGAGCGCGCTCGATGCCGCGCTCGAAATCACCGGCGAGAAGACGGTCGATACCATCGGCTATTGCGTCGGCGGTACCATGCTTAGCGTGACGCTGGCCTATATCGCGCAAGACCCTGTGGAGGCGAAGAAGATCCGCTCGGCGACGCTGTTCACCACGCAGGTGGACTTCACCCATGCGGGCGATCTGCTCGCCTTCGTGGATGAGGCGCAGATCCGCTCCGTCGAGGAAATGATGGCCGAAACCGGCTATCTGCCGGGATCGAAAATGGCGGGCGCCTTCAACATGCTGCGCCCCAATGACCTGATCTGGTCCTATGTCGTGAACAACTACCTCAAGGGGAAGAACCCGGCGCCGTTTGATCTTCTGTACTGGAATGCGGATTCCACCCGCATGCCGGAGGCGAACCACAGCTTTTACTTGCGCAACTGCTATCTCAACAACAACTTCAGCCAGAAGAAGATGGTGGTGGGCGGGCGCACGCTCGACCTGAGCCTCGTTAAGCAGAAAATCTACAACCTCGCCGCCAAGGAAGACCACATTGCGCCGGCCAAGTCCGTGTTTGTTGGCTCGAAATTCTTCGGCGGCGAAGTGACCTATGTGCTGGCGGGCTCCGGGCATATCGCCGGGGTCATCAACCCCATGACCAAGCCGAAGTACCAGTATTGGACCAATGGTCCGGTAAAAGGTGAATTCGAGGATTGGGTGAAGGGCGCCACCGAACATGCGGGCACCTGGTGGCCGCATTGGCATGCCTGGCTCACCAAGGGCGAACCCAAAGTGCCGGCGAGGCAACCGGGCAGTGAGGCGCACCCGCCGCTGGAGGATGCCCCCGGCCTTTACGTGCGCATCAAGGCCTGAGACCTTGGCAAGAAATCCATCAGCCCCGCTTCGGCGGGGCTTTTTGTTGTGGAGATCACACCGGCAAGCCTGCGGGAAAACGCTCAAAAGAAAAAGGGCCGGTTTCCCGGCCCTTGGTCATTCTTTACGCTGTGGCGTCGATCAGTACTTGCGCACCACCGGGGCCTCACGGGCCGGGCCTTCACCCCACTTGGAGGTCAGGCCCAGCGAGATCAGGTGAGCGGAGCCCTTGGCATCGGCTTCGAAGGTGCCGCCAAGCGGACCCGGCTGCGAGATGTGGCCCTTCTTGATGTGCAGGTAGGAATAGGAGCCGTTCAGAGCGAAGCGGTCCGAGACCTTGTAGGTGAAGCCGGTCGAGAGCCAGAGGCGATCGTTATCCGGCAGGGAGACGCGGCGGATGGCGTCCGACACCGGGGTGATCTCGTAGGCGACACCAGCGCGCAGGGTGAGCGCCTGATTATACTTGTATTCGCCGCCCAGCGCGAACATCCAGGCGTCACGATAACCGAACGGGAGACGCTGCAGCGGCGCCATGGCCGGCAGGATCAGGTTCTTGAGCGCGGCATCGCCGATACGGCCGTAGTTCTGCCATTCCACCGAGCCGAGGATGTCGAGCTTCTCATTCACACCCTGGCGGACCGAGAGGTTGACGCGGTTCGGCAGGTTCAGCGTGCCTTCGGCGTTGTTGGCGATCAGCGGGCCGAGGATGGCCTTGCCCTTCACGGGCTGATCGACGAAGGAGCGCCAGCCGAGACCGATCTGGGTGGTCTTGGTCGGGGTCCAGGTGATACCGGCGGTCCAGCCCACGCCCACGCCATCGGCATGGTTGATGCCGGCGGTCGAGACGCCGCCCGGCGGCAGGAAGGCGAACTGGCGGGCCGAGGCGTACTGGATCTGCAGGCCAACACCAACCGACCACTCATTGTTGATCTTGTAGGCGATCGACGGGGTGGCGGTGATCACGCGCAGCTTCGAGGTGTGGGTGAGGAAGCTGCCGCGCCACTGGGCATCCGGCTTGATCGAGTTGCCGTAGGTGGTGTTGAGCGAGATACCGACGGTGAGGCGCTCGTTCAGCGGATAGATGACGTAAGTGGCGGGCACGAAGTAATCCATGCCGACATCGCCGGAGGTGGCCGGACGCAGGCCGTTGAGCGCAGCGCTGGCGCCGGTATAGGCACCCGTCATCTTGGTGACCGGAACACCGAAGGTATAGTTGGTGTCGATGGTCATACGGGTGAAGCCGGTCATCGTGGCCGGGTTCGCGAACATCGTGGCGGCGCTTTCCGAGCCGGGCGCGGCGAAGCCAGCATAACCCATGCCGTTGAACACCGAGCTCTGCGACGTGTTGGTCAAACCACCCGCAACGGCGCTCCCCAGCGCCAGCAGCGAAACAGAAGCCGCGAGTGCCGCACGCCCCATCATCATTTTCATATTCTTGTCTCCCTCGACACGAATCGGCCCTTTGGGGCTCGCTTCGGATTGGGGAGAAGATGCCGGGGCCATTCGCGCCTTGCAACTCCCCCATTCGCCGGGCGCAGATGGCGTTTGAGGGCGATCGAACGCCCGAATTGGCAAATTTTGGGGGCGAATGCGCTATATCAGCACTTGCTGCAACGCACTCGCCAGTTCACTTGTAAACAAACCCGCATCCTTGACCACTTGTGGCGAATTCAAGGCTTCAACGACAACGCCCCTTTTCGGGGCGCTGTTGCGGGATTGACACATTTTTCACCACGGAAATCGCGGGTCAGGCAGGTTGCTCACAGGCCCAGCATCAGTTTCAGGTTCTGGACCGCCGCGCCCGAGGCTCCCTTGCCGAGGTTGTCGAGCCGCGCGACCAGCACCGCCTGCCCTTTCGCCTCATGGCCAAAGACGAACAGCTCCAGTTTGTTGGTGCCGTTGAGCGCCTGCGGTTCGATCTTGCCGCCCATACCGGCAACCTCCGCCGCATCCGCGACGCGGACGAACTCGGAACCTGCATAGCGAGCCGCCAGCGCCCCGCGCAGGTCTTCCACCGTGGTGCCGGCCTTGAGCGTGGAAAGGTGCAGCGGCACGCTGACCAGCATGCCCTGCCGGAAATTTCCGACAGAGGGGACGAAAATCGGCTGGCGGGTCAGCTTCGAATAGGCGGTCAGCTCGCCCAGATGCTTGTGCTGAAGCGCGAGGCCGTAAAGCTCGAACGGGTTCGCGGTGCCGGCTTCGTATTGCTCGATCATGCCCTTGCCGCCGCCGGAATAGCCCGAGACGGCATTGACAGTGACGGGGAAATCCGCCGCCATGATGCCCGCATCGACCAGCGGGCGCAGCAGGGCAATGCCGCCCGTGGGGTAGCAGCCCGGATTGGCGACGCGCGCGGCCTTGGCCACCGCCTCGGCATGGCCGGGGGCGAGTTCGGGGAAGCCATAGGTCCAGCCCGGTGCGACGCGATGCGCGGTGGAGGCATCGATGAAGCGCGGGCATTTGTCGCCCAGCGTCTCGCCCAACGCCACGGCTTCCTTGGCGGCATCATCGGGCAGGCAGAGGATCACGACATCCACCTGCGACATAAGCTCCGCCTTGGCCGCCACGTCCTTGCGCTTGTCTGCCGCAATGGAGCGCACCGCAATGGCCGGCTCGTTGGCCAGCATCTCGCGGATCTGGAGGCCGGTGGTTCCGGCTTCGCCATCAATGAAAACGGTGGGCTGGGCGTTTTTGAGCGGGATGGACATGGCAGGCTCCGTGAGATGCGCGTAACGCTAGGCGCGCTAGATGGGGCAGAAAGATGACAAACAAAAGAGGGGCGCAAAGCACCGCGCCATGACGCGCCAATAGCGCGCTCGTCACGCCAGCATCATCGCGGCTTGAAGTGCACGAAGAGCGCGAACAGCACCCACGGCAGGAAAAATCCGCTACCCGAGAGCAACAGCCCGGCGAAACGCTCCCACTGGGTGGCCTCGGCTGCATTGTTCGACAGCATCGGGATCATGTGCGTGAGGCCGAAAGTCACCAGCGGCGCGAGCACAGCCGCAACCGCCCAGACAACGCGCACGCCAATGGCACGCCCCGGCGCGAACAGGATGAGCAGCGCAGGCAACAACACGAACATGCCTGTGAGGCCGAGCAAGAAAATGCGCATGAGGGCACCCGTTTTTCAGGTTCTGCCTGTCTCATATTGTGCTGCGGCGCGCAATGGAAAGCTGGAAAGAGAAGAGATGCCCCCCCGCGTGCGAGGCGCTGGTTCGCCCAAGGAAGGACGCGCTTGCGGCGTGAGAGTGTTTGACTTCGGCGCGCCCGAGACCTTAAGAAAGTGTTCCTTTTATGCTTTAGGCATTTATCGGATCCCGTCATGCGTCGCGCGACTTATCTATCTGGTTTTATTGCAGGTTTTTTTGGACTTACCAGCATCTCCACCGCGCAGGACGCGAATCCGAAAAGCCTTCCGCGCTGCGATGCATTCCGCACCGCCGTGCTGCTCGAGTTGTGCAAAAGCAGCGTCACGGTGAGCATTTCGCGCTCGTACGATCGGGAGACTTACAGCACCTCCACCGCTGATCCCTTTTTCGGGACCAGCGGCCTCTGGCGGCGGCGCATCCACAACAGCGAACGCGTCGGCGTGCAATGGACGCCGAGTGAAAATGTCCGCATCGGCATCAGTGGTTCGCTATACGCCGGAAACGGCACCAATGAGCGGAGCCAAATTAGCTCGTTCAACGCTTTTGCCGCCCGCACCGTCTATGGAACGCATCACGCCCCCGGGGTGGATGCCAAGGTGCGCCTCCTCTCCGGGACCGCGTGGGGCGGTGAGCACAGGATTTTCGCGTTGGGAAGCCTGCAGCTTGTCAGCAGCTATCGCTCGACGATCCATCGCACGACCTACTTGCCACCGTTTTTCTCATTCGCCTTTTCCAACACGGGCAAGGCTCCACAATCTGCTCAGGGTTCTGTAGGGCTTCAATCGTCGCACAACTGGACGCTGGATCGACTGGGGCTGGATATCATTTCCCAGAATACGTTCTCCTACTCGCGCGTTGAGCGCACCACCCGCTTTACCTATAGTTTCGACACCGGGCTGATGGTCGCGCATGCAGCAAGCGGGGTTGCCCTTGGTCCCAAACTCAGCATCCAGCCGACGCCCGTCTCAGGAACGCGCCTTCGTCCTTATGTGATGACAGGCCTTGCGGGCTATTTTGCCCCCGCGCAACTTCTGGGCATTGCTGCCCTGCGCGGGTTCGTTCTGGACGGCTCGGCGACGTGGCTCGCGGTGCAAAAGATCGACCGCAATTACTTTCCGCCGACATTCGATGCTCGTCCTGTCCGACACAGGCTCGAAGCGTTTGGGCGCCTCCGCTACACCGTCGAATACTGAACGCCCCTTCCCATTAGCAGGAAAGTCCGATGACATTGAAGAAAGTGCTGCCCGCCGCCATCCTCGGCGCGCTCGCTCTCACCGGGTGCAACACCACATCCAACGACAAGCCCATGGTGCTGCTCTCTGCCAAGTCAGAGGCTAACATGCGCACCCTTCTTGCAACGAGACTGGATGCGCATCCGCGGACGCATCGCCTTTTTCAGCCCATGGCCATCAAGACGGCTGAAATTTCAACGCCGTTTCCCACGCCGAGGGTCATCGGCGATCAGCCGAACACCACCTATTGCGTGAAGATTGCCATGGATGCAGCCATTCTTGATACGCTCTATGTCGTGGCCTACGTCAACCCGACGTCGGACACCGATTTTCGTGCGGACGTCCACATCGCAGGCTACGCGCCCCCGGCACTTTGCGAGGGGAAAACGATGCAGCCCTTCAGGGAGCTGATCGAACTTCGGTCGAGACGAGTCAAAGCGTCCTGAGGCTAAGCCCCGCAACAAAAAAGGCCCGCGAAAGCGGGCCTTTTGCATTCTGGTCGAGAAAGCCGGGCGAACCCGGCATCCCGAATTAGCGCTTCGAGAACTGGAAGGAGCGGCGGGCCTTGGCCTTGCCGTACTTCTTACGCTCGACGGTACGCGAGTCGCGGGTCAGGAAGCCGCCCTTCTTGAGCGTGGAACGCAGCTCCGGCTCGTAGAAGGTGAGCGCACGGGCGAGGCCGTGACGCACAGCACCGGCCTGGCCGGAAAGACCGCCACCCGTGCAGGTGACCATGATGTCGTACTGGTCCACGCGGCCAGCGGCGACGAGCGGCTGGTTGAGCACGAGGCGCAGCACCGGGCGGGCGAAGTACACTTCGACAGCGCGGTTGTTGACCGTGATCTTGCCGGTGCCCGGCTTGATCCAGACGCGAGCAACGGCGTCCTTGCGCTTGCCGGTGGCATAGGCGCGGCCCTGCTTGTCGAGCTTCTGGACGTGGACGGGAGCCTCAGCCTGCGCCGAAACCTTCGCGCCGCCGAGATCCGAAAGGGAGGAGAGAACCTCAGCCATGATTACCCGAGCCTCGTGTTCTTGGAGTTGAGAGCGGCGACATCGAGAACCTGCGGCTGCTGGGCCTCATGCGGGTGCTCGGCACCCTTATAGACGCGGAGATTGCCGAGGATCTGGCGGCCGAGCGGGCCACGCGGCAGCATGCGCTCCACGGCCTTCTCGATCACACGCTCCGGGAAGCGACCTTCAAGGATGAACTTCGCAGAACGTTCCTTGATGCCACCGATGTAACCGGTGTGGTGGTAGTAGTTCTTCTGGTTCAGCTTGCGACCGGTGAACACCACCTTCTCCGCGTTGATGACGACGATGTTGTCGCCGGTGTCAACGTGGGGGGTGAAGGTCGGGCGATGCTTGCCGCGCAGGCGCATCGCGATGACCGAGGCAAGGCGACCGACAACGAGACCGGTGGCGTCGATGAGGACCCACTTCTTCTCGACATCGGCCGGCTTCGCCACGAACGAGCGCGTGGCAGAGGTGTAGGCCTTCATGATCCATCCTCAAAGGAATGAGCGAAAAAGAGAAGCGGCGCCTTGCGGCACCGCGACTGGGTGGGGGATACGCGAAGCTGACTTCTACGTCAACAGGAATATTCGGCATCAAAATTCGAATATCGCATAAAATTCATCAGTTTATAAAATGTGGTATTATTTTACCACCTCAACGCGGCGGAACCGAATAGGTGCCGGCGACATGCGCCACCGGCGCGGCCTGCCCTTCCGAGAAAATGGTCACCTCCCCCACGCACAGCCGCTTGCCGGCCTTGAGCAGGCGCGTCTCCGCCAGAAGATCGGCTTTTTCGGGCTTGGAGAGGAAATTGATCGACAGGTTAGTGGTGACCGCCAGTTCCACACGCCCCACCACCGAGAGCACAGCAACATAGAGCGCGAAATCCGCCAGCTCCATCATCGAGGGGCCGGACAGGGTGCCTCCGGGCCGCAGATAGCGCTTGTCATATTTCAGCCGCACGGTGCAGGTGCCCGGCCCGACAGCCTCGATCACCTTGGTGCGCCCGCCCAGATTGATCTCGGGGAAGACCTCATCGATGAAGGCTTCCATCTCGTCGCGGTTCAGCATGGGTTGCGCGGGGCGCAGCGGCATTCGTCTTCTCCTCCCGGACGTCTTGTGATGGCTTGCCCGGCGGGGCGGCGCGGGTATCCTTGCGCAAAATGAGAGGGGCGGAACGAGCTGATGTCAAACGCTATGCCGGACACTTCAGACGCAACACTGATCCGCATTCAGGATCATGGCCCGGTGCGCGTGCTCACGCTGGCCAACCCGGCGCGGCGCAATGCGCTTTCGCGCGCCATGATCGCGCAGGTTCAGGCCGCCCTGGAGGCTGTCCGGGTGGATAGCGCCGTGCGGGTGCTGGTGGTGAATGCCGAAGGGCCGGCCTTCTCTGCGGGGCACGACCTGAAGGAAATCAATGCCGCGCGTGGCGAGGCAGATGGCGGCAAGGCTTTTTTCGCGGCACTGATGGCGGAATGCGCCGCCATGATGATGATGCTGCGCGCCCTGCCCCAGCCGGTGATTGCGGCGGTGGAAACGGTGGCCACCGCGGCAGGCTGCCAGTTTGTAGCCTCCTGTGATCTCGCAGTGGCGGGGGAGCAAGCCCGTTTTGCGACGCCGGGGGTCAATATCGGGCTGTTCTGCTCCACCCCGATGGTCGCGCTCTCGCGCAATGTGTCGAACAAGCACGCCATGGAAATGCTGCTGACGGGCGAGATGATCGATGCGCCGTCGGCGCATCGCTTCGGGCTGGTCAACCGCGTGGTGCCGGAGGGGCAGGCGCTCTACAACGCGCTGGAGCTGGCCGCACTCATTGCTTCCAAGCCGCCCGTCACGCTGAAGATCGGCAAGGAGGCGTTCTACCGGCAGAAGGAAATGACGCTGGAAGACGCCTATGGCTATGCGGCCGAGGTGATGGTGGAAAACCTGCTGCATCGTGAGGCTGTCGAGGGCATCGGGGCTTTCGTCAAACCCAAGGGGTGACGGACACTCCAGTCTGACATGAAAAAGGAGCCTGAACGGCGCCTTTTTGTGTCGTCCGCGCTCACGCGGCGCGGATCGCCTGCAAGAAGCGGTCAACCTCGTGCTTGATGCGGCCTGCCTCCTCCGACAGGCGCGCAGCGGATTGCAGCACCTGCACCGAGGCGGCACCGGTTTCCTCGGCCCCGCGCGCGACGCCGGTGATGTTTTCGGTCACGGACTGGGTGCCCATGGCTGCCGCGCGCACGTGCTCGGCGATTTCACCGCTTGAGGCGCGCTGCGCTTCCACGGCTGAGGAGACTTCCAGCGCAATGGCGCGCATGTCCTCGATGGTGCTGCCGATGGCTGCCACGGCAGACATGGACTCCCCCGTCACCGACTGCACGCGCGAGACGTTGTTGGCGATTTCAGCCGTGGCGCTGGTGGTCTGGGCGGCAAGTTGCTTCACCTCTTGGGCGACCACCGCGAAGCCCTTGCCGGCTTCGCCCGCGCGGGCGGCTTCGATGGTGGCATTGAGCGCCAGAAGGTTGGTCTGCCCGGCGATCTGGTTGATGAGGTCCACCACCTGCCCGATGGTGGCCACGGACTGTTCGAGATCCGTGAACTTGCTCGCCATGGCACGGGAGAGGCCATAAGCATTTTCCGCCACAGCCGTTGCGCGGCCCATGCCGTGGGAAATGTCGCCGATGGCCTGAACGATCTGCCCGCCGACATCCGAGAGCATATCGATATTGGCATGCATCTGGCCGGAGGTGTCGGACACAATATCCGCCTGACGTGAGGTTTCCTCCGCGCCGGCCGAGAGCTGGCTGGCGGCCGTGTGCAGCTCGTGGGAGGTACCGGTCAGGGCGGCGACGCGGCTCTCCGCGGCCGCTTCAAAGCTGCGGATGGCCTCTTCGAGGCGGCGCGCGCGCTCCACTTTCAGAGCGGCCTCGCGGCTGTCCTCGGCCTGACGCTCATGCTCCTGCGCAAGGCGATAGCGGAAGGCTTCGATGGTTTTTGCAATGGCACCGACCTCATCTTCCTTGGCGCGGTGGCGCACATCGGTGCCGAAGCGCCCCTCGGATACCGCCGCGAGATCCTCGGTGATGTCGGCGAAGGGCCGCGAAATGCGACGCGCGCTCCACACCCAGATGCCGCAGGCGATCAGGATGATCATGCCCAGAAAGGCCGCCGTGAAGAGGCGCGTATTGTTGCGCAGGACCGTGTTGCGGACATCCATTTCCTCCAGGCGCTGCTTGTAGCGCTTGGCGAGGGTTTCGAGCGCGGCGTTCAGCGCGCGGCGCGTATTGCGGTTGGCGTCGTTGTCACCCATGGCGCGGGCCGCGGCAAAGCCGCCGCTGCGGGCTGCCGCCACCAGATCGGTGCGCAACTTGATGAAAGCCTCGATCTGCGTCTGGGCCGCGCGGAAATCCGCCTCTTCGCCAGTTTCGGTCAGACCGCGCCATTCATTGGTCGCGGCGCGCAAGGAATCGAGGTGGAGCAGCAGCCCCTTGCCGAACTGTTCCACGCGCTCCGGCGTCTCGGCGATGTAAAGCCCGCGGGACTCCATCACGACGGCATAGACAATGCCGTTGACGCGCTCGACGATGCCCTGTTTTCGCAAGGTCGAGGTCGTTATCGTGTTCACGTCGGTCAACACGCGGTCCGACCAGACCAGAGAAGCTGCGAAACCGAGCACCAGCATGGCGATCGCGCCCAGCGCGAACTGAAGCTGAGAAAAGAGACGATTACGGAACTGCATGGTCACCCCCCGCCAATGAGGATGAGGAGAGACTGATAAACTTTTGGTTGCTGATTGATGGCCCTGAGCAGAAAATTGCGCAGTTGTGCACATTTTCTGCCCATACCTTCACGCAGCCCGGATCTCGGAGAGGAAACGCTCCACCTCTTCCCGGATGCCGCCCGCCTCGCCCGAGAGTTTTTGCGCCGCAGAAAGAACCTGAATCGAGGCAGAACCGGTATCCTGCGCGGCATTAGCCACACCGGCGATGTTCTCGCTCACACTCTCCGCACGCCTGGCCGCACTGCGCACGTTTTCGGCAATCTGCTCTGTGGCCACCCGCTGCTGGGTCACGGCAGCGGAAACTTCCATGGCAATGGACCGCATTTCCTCCACGGAAACACAAATACTGGTTGCAGAGTCGATCGACTCCCGCGTCACCGCCCGGATGCGGTTTACGTTGTCGCCGATATCCGCTGTCGCACGGCTTGTCTGGGCGGCCAGCGCTTTCACCTCCTGCGCCACGACCGCAAAGCCCTTGCCCGCCTCCCCCGCGCGCGCGGCTTCAATCGTCGCGTTCAGGGCCAGAAGGTTGGTCTGCCCGGCAATGGCGTTGATCAGCTCCACCACATGGCCGATGCTGGCCACGACCTCTTCCAGATTCCGGAATTTTCCCGCCATGGCGATCGAGAGATCATGGGCGTGGCCGGAAACGCCATTGGCGCGCTCCATGCCCTGAGCAATCTCGCCGATGGCGGACACAAGCTGGTTGCCCGCTTCCACCAGCACATCGGTGTTGCGGTGCATCTCGTCCGAGTCCTGCGCCACCACATCGGCCTGTCGTGCTGTTTCCTCGGCACCGGCAGACAGGGTGGAGGCCGCCATGTGCAGCCCCTGCGAGGTTCCGCTCAAGGCTTCCACACGGCTGGCGGCAGCGGCTTCGAAACGCGCGATGGCCGCCTCCATGCGGGCATGGTTTTCGGATTTGGCGGCGTGTTCGGCGGCCAGCGCCTGTTCGCTCGCATTCCGCTGGATCAGCATGAGGCGAAAGCTCTCGATGGCGCGCGAAATGACGCCGACTTCATCGACGCGCTGCTGATAGGCCACGGGAAAGGCCGTATCGCCGCCATTGAGCCGTCTCAGCGCCTCGGAAATCGCATTGAAGGGACGCGACATGTAATGCGCGGTCCAGGCCCAGCCGCCCAGCGTCATCAGGGCGATCATCCCCAGAACACCGTTGGCGAGCAGCACGGTGAGCAAGCGGCGCTCATCGGCGCGCAGCTTCAGGTCCAGCAAGGCTTCGGCATAAAGCGTTGCCAGCGAGTTGAGCGCAGGGGAAATCGCCGCGGGCTCGGTGGCGATGGCGCGTTCGAGCGCTGCAAAAGCCGGGCGGTCGCGCTCGGTGATGTGGGCGCGCCACGGATCAAGGGTTCCGGCAAGGGCGGCGCTGCTGCGTTGACCGCCTTCGACAAGACCGCTGGCACGCTCCAGCATCATCTGCCGCGCGATGAGCGACGCGCGGGCGCGCTCCATCTCCCCCGCCAGACGCTGCTCGCGCCAGGAGACACCCACCAGCACGAGGCTGAGCAGCCCCAGTGTGGCCAGAAAGATCTGCAATCTCAGGAACAAGCGTTCCCACAACCAGCGCGCCATGCCGAGCATGAGAATTCCTTTCCCTTCCCCACTTCAACTTCAGGGTGCAGGCGTAAATATCTGGTTGAGCGATCCCTGATATAAATCAAATCGCGCGGAATTCGTGTGGCTTGCCAAGGCGCGGCCGCAATTTCCCTTGGCGGGCGGTTTGGCTTGCGCAAGAGTGCGCTCCCCGAAACGACGAAACACTACTTCATGGCCGCCCTCACCTACCCCGACGAGCTGATCCGCACGGTGATGCGCACCTCCAAACGCATTGCCATGGTGGGCGCCTCGGACAACCCCTCGCGCCCCAGCTACATCGTGTTCAAGTATCTGAAAGAACGCGGATACGAGGTGTTTCCGGTCAATCCTGGGCGCGTCGGTGCTCAGCTGTTGGGGGTGCCTTTCTATGGCAGCCTGATGGATGTGCCCGCACCCATCGATATGGTGGACATTTTCCGCGGGGCGGAGGCCGCGCCGGGCATCGTGGCGGAAGCCCTCGCGCTGCCGGAGCGACCCAAGGTGATCTGGATGCAGCTGAGCGTGATCTCCGAGGAGGCCCGCGCGCTTGCCGAGGCCGAGGGGCTGACGGTCATCATGGATCGCTGCCCCAAGATCGAATACGGGCGCCTCTCCGGCGAGATTTCCTGGGGCGGCATCGCCTCCGGGCAGATCAGCGCCAAGCGCCCGCGCCTTGCGGGCAGCGGCTTCCAGAAGCTCAAGTTGGACCGCTCAGGCGATCAGTGACGGCAGCAGACCGTCCATCGTCCGGTAATAGGCTTCATCTTCGCCGTGCATCCGGCTGAGGAGCAAGGCACCGACCATGGCGGAAAGCAGTGCCTCTGCTTTTCGGCGGTTCTCCGCACGCTCGCGTGACGGATGCAGGGCCGCGAGCGCCTCGGTCAGCGCCGCAAGAAAAGCCTCGGAGAAGCGATGCATTGCGGCAATCACCTCTTCGGGCAGCCCCGAGAGGGAGGCCGCGAAGACGCCACCAAAGCAAAACGTTCCCCCGCTCTGCTTGAGCTTGCCGAAGTTGCGGACAATGTTCTCGATCCGCGCGCGTGCGTCCTTTTCCTCAACCCCCAACGCGTCGATTTGCCCGGCGAGACAGCCGGAGGCGGAGTCCAGCGCGGCCGCCGTCAACGCTGCCTTGCTGGGGAAATGATAAAAGACGGCAGCGGTCTGGACGCCTGCGGCGCTGGCCACATCCTTGATCGACACGCCTTCGTAGCCGCGCGCCGACATCATCTGCTCGGCAATCTCCAACAGACGTGAGCGGGTGTCGTGCGCTGGAGCTCGGGTGCTTTTGACAGGCTTCATGGTGTCGTCTTCGTCCCATCCATTCCCGGCGATCACTGGTTTGTGAACGCCACGGATCGCCTGAACCCAGATTGCCTCTTTACTGATCGATCAGTCAAGAGATATGCCTGACATACTTACTGATCGATCAGTAAGAACAACAACGGAGATCGACATGCCCCGTATTGCCCCCGCTGCTCATCCCGCCCCCGAAGCTCAGGCGCTCCTCGATGGTGTGAAGGCGAAGATCGGCATGGTGCCGAACCTTTACGCCACCCTCGCCCATGCGCCGGTCGCATTGGAATCGTTCCTGCAGAGCGGCGACACGCTCGGCCGTGGTCGTCTGAGCGCCAAGGAGCGTGAGTTGGTCGCGCTGGCCGCAGCGGAACTGAACAGCTGCGCCTATTGCCTCTCCGCCCATACCGCCATCGCAAAGGGCGCCGGGCTTTCCGCCGAAGCCATCGCCCAGGCCCGGCTCGGGCAACCCAGCGAGGCGCGGGCCGCGGCCATCGTCAACCTGACCCGCGCCATCGTGCGCGAGCAGGGCAAGCTATCGCAGGCGGATCTGGCTGCCGCCTTCGCCGGCGGCCTGACGGAAGGGGACCTCGTTGAGGTTCTGGCTGTTACCGTCCGCAACATTTTCACCAACTACGCCAACCACATCTTCGATACCATGATCGACTTTCCGGCGGTGACCCCCGGCAAGGCGGCCTGACGCCCGCCGACCGCTACGGGCCGGGACGGCATTGGCCTTGTCCCGGCCTTCTCCTCGCGCAGCGAACAGGCTAACGTGATGGGACTGTCGTTCTTATTATCGGATTTTCCGTATTGACGAACGATTTTCCGTTATGTAGAACGATAGAAGCGAACGAGGAGACGACCCATGAGCACGACCCCGACCGGCGACAAGAAACCCGGCTTTGACACCCTTGCCGTCCACGCCGGCGCCACCCCGGACCCTACCACCGGCGCGCGCATTACCCCCATCTACCAGACCGCCTCGTTCGTCTTCGATGACGTGGATCACGCCGCCTCGCTGTTCGGCTTGCAGGCTTTCGGCAATATCTACACCCGCATCACCAACCCGACGCAGGCCGTGCTCGAAGAGCGCGTCGCCACGCTGGAAGGCGGCACGGCCGCGCTCGCGGTGGCCTCGGGCCATGCCGCCGAGCATCTCGTATTTCACACCCTGCTGGAGCCGGGCGATGAGTTCATTGCCGCCAAGAAGCTCTATGGCGGCTCGATCAACCAGTTCAACCATGCCTACAAGAAGTTCGGCTGGAACGTGGTCTGGGCCGATGGCGATGATCCCGCCAGCTTCGAGAAGGCCGTGACGCCCAAGACCAAGGCGATTTTCGTGGAATCGCTCGCCAATCCGGGCGGTGTCGTCACCGATATTGCGGCGATTGCGGCGGTGGCGAAGAAGGCGGGCGTGCCGCTGATCGTCGATAACACGCTGGCGACCCCCTACCTCATCCGCCCGATCGAGCATGGCGCGGATATCGTGGTGCATTCGCTCACCAAGTTCCTTGGCGGCCACGGCAATTCCATCGGCGGCATCATCGTCGATGGCGGCACCTTCGACTGGAAGAAAGCGGGCGCGAAGTATCCGTCGCTCACCGCGCCGCGCCCCGAATATGCCGGCATGGTGCTGGGCGAAACCTTCGGCAATTTCGCCTTTGCCATCGCCTGCCGCGTGCTCGGCCTGCGCGACCTTGGCCCGGCGATCTCGCCGTTCAATGCCTTCCAGATCCTCACCGGCATCGAAACGCTGGCCCTGCGCATGCAGCGTCACTCGGACAATGCGCTGGCGGTGGCCAAGTATCTCAAGAGCCACCCCGCCGTTGCCTGGGTGTCCTACCCCGGCCTTGAGGGTGACAAGTACCATGCGCTCGCCAAGAAATATGCCCCCAAGGGCGCGGGCGCGGTGTTCACCTTCGGCCTCAAGGGCGGCAACGCAGCCGGCATCGCGCTGGTGGCCAAGCTGAAGCTGTTCTCGCATCTCGCCAACGTGGGTGATACGCGCTCGCTGGTGATCCACCCGGCCTCGACCACCCATCGCCAGCTGACCGACGAGCAGAAGACGCTCGCGGGCGCCGGGCCGGATGTGGTGCGCCTCTCCGTCGGCATCGAGGATGTGGCGGATCTGATCAGCGACCTCGAGCAAGCTCTCGGCGCTTGATTTTGATTGTCCCGCCGAAGGCTACGCCCGGCGGGACTTTCCCTCGCAACGGGCGCAAACGCCCTGCTCGGCGTCGCGTTGCTCCTAGCCTACGCTGCGCTTCGGCTCGATATTAACGTGGCCCCGAGGCTTCGCCTGGGCCACGGCCCCCTCGCAACGGGCGCAAACGCCCTGCTCGGCGTCGCGTTGCTCCTAGCCTACGCTGCGCTTCGGCAGGGTGCCTTATCTGAAACGTCATGGCCGGGTTTAGCCCGGCCATCCACGACTTCAGGCCTGTTGAGAAGTCGTGGATACCCGCCCCAAGGGCGGGCATGACGACCTTCCCTCTCACCCCCGCGCTGCGTGAAGCGTCGCATAGGCCAGCACGGCCAGCGCCATGGCCTGATGCGCAAGGCCGGCCCAGAGCGGCACCACCAGCAGCAGCGTCACCACCCCCAACACCGCCTGCGCGCCCACCAGCGCGAAGAGGTGCCATGCGCGCCGTGCCAGCGCGGTGCCGCGCGCCGCCCATGCGTGCCAGAACACCAGCGCCAGTACGATGTAAGCGCCGAGGCGGTGATTGAACTGCACCAAGGTCGGGTTATCGACGAAGTTCTCCCAAAAGTTCGGCATAACGAACAGCTTGGAGGCCGCTGGCACCAGCGCGCCATCCATCAGCGGCCAGGTGTTATACGTCAGGCCCGCCTTGGAACCCGCGACCAGCCCGCCGAGCGCAATCTGCACCAGCAGCGCCACCACCAGCCAGCGGGCAGCACGGACAAGCCCGGCCTCACCGCTTCCCGCCGCACCCCGGAAGCGAACGGCCGCGACGATCAACCCGATCAGGAAAAAGCATGCGAAGGTGAGGTGCAGCGTCAGTTTCACCGGCGCCACCGCGATCATGCCCGGCTTGAGGCCGGAGGCGACCATGATCCAACCGATGGCCCCTTGAAGCCCCAGCAGCAAGCCCAGAGAGAACACTGCCGCCGCCGTCCAGCCGCGCAGCGCTTTGGTGAGCCAGAACCAGAGGAAGCCGAACAGCATCACCATGCCGATGAGGCGGCCCCATTGGCGATGCCCCCATTCCCACCAGTAGATGAACTGGAATTCGCCGAGCGACATGCCCTCGTTGAGCAGCTTGTATTGGGGGCTGGCCTTGTAGAGCGCGAATTCACGCGCCCAATGCTCGGCGTTGAGCGGCGGAATGGCACCACGGACAGGGTTCCACTCCGTGATCGAAAGGCCCGAACCTGTGAGGCGCGTTGCGCCCCCCACCACCACCATGATGAAGACCATGCCGACCATGATCCACAACCAGCGGCGCACCGCCGCCGCGCGGGCGGGATCAAGGCCGGGAACAGGATTAGTTGCGAGCACGGCGGCATCCTTCACTTGCTTTGTCGGCACGATGGTCCGATATGCCGTTCCAGTCATTTTCGGCAAGAGGCAGGCGGGAAGCTCGCACCATGAATCCGCGCGTCAAGAAACTCATCGGCACCATCGTGATGCTGGTTTTTGTGGTGCTTTACGTGGTTGTGGTGAGTGCCATCGCCCCTGCGGTGCTGAAAGGCGCCAGCAAGCTCGTGGAAATGGGCTTTTACGTCGTGGCCGGCGTTGCCTGGGCTTTTCCCCTGATGCCGCTGATCAAGTGGATGGAAAAGAAGCCGGAATAAGCGCGCTCAGCGCAGCATGAAGGGGACGCCCGAGATCAGGGCCCGCAGGTAAGACGGGTTCTGGAACAGCCCGTTGACCGAAATGCGCGGCAGCAGCTGCATGTCCAGCCCCTCGCGCAGCACACCGGGCCGCGTGGTGAGCGCGGTGACATAGCCCAGACGACGGGCGATTTCCGCTTCACGCGCCCCTGCTGCCGTCTGATCGCCCACGGGGTAACAGAAGTGCTTCGGCGTGATGCCAAGGTGGGCGGCGATGGTGTCGCGGCTCACGCGCATTTCGCGTTCGGCATCCTCAATCGGCAGCAGGCCAATGCGCGGATGGGTCATGGAATGCGCGCCAAGGGTCAGCAGCGGCTCCGTGACGAGCGCTTCCAACTCCGACCATTCGAGGCAAAGATCATTCAGACGCCGCGTCGGCTCGATCTGATAGCGGTATTGCAGCCCGCCGATCACCTGCCGGAACGCAGGCTCATCGAGCGCGCGCAGCCGCCAGTAAAGCGTGCGCAGCGCCGCCTGCTTCTCGGCCGTTGAGCGCAGCGAGGCCGAAACCGGCAGCCCGTGCGGCATGGCGATTTCCAGCATATCGCCCGCGCGCTGCACCACATCTTCGAGGTCCAGCCACCAGAGCGGGGCAGCGCGATCAGCAAAACCGGTGCAGATGAAGGCGGCGAAGGGGGCATCATGCGCTTTGAGCACCGGCAGCGCGTGATCGCGCAGATCCTTGTAGCCGTCATCGAAGGTGAGCACGACGAAGGGGCGCTCGCCCTTTGCTGCCATGCGTTCGGGCAGGGCATCGAGCGCGATGATATCGTAGCCGCAGCGCTTCACCTCGTCCAAAGCCACATCGAGAAACTCTGGCGTGATGTAAAGACCGGCATTTTCCGGCAGCAGCGGCGCGGGATCATGGGTAACGCGGTGGAAGGTGAGGATGCAGCCGAGGCCACGCGTCCGAGGGCCCAGCATCCTGTCCAGTCCCGTTGCCGCAATCGCCTGAAGGGCGACGCGAATGGCGCCATAGCGCAGACCGCTCATCCCGTTTTCTCCCGCTCTGGTTGCTCCTAGCAGGGAAAGCCTAACAATCCGAGAGGCTGAGTTTCGCCGCGTTATCGGAATTTTGGGGGGCGGCTGCTAGAAGGGCCGCATGAGCGCCCTCGCCACAGCCCGGATTACTCTTTTCTCGCACGCCGATGCGCTGGCGGCACTGGCACGCGGGCTGGATGCTTCACCGTTCCAAAGCGCGGGCTGGGTTGAAGGTTGGATGGCCGCGCACGGCACCTTGGCCAACCTGCGCGTGGTGGAGGTGGCGGTTGAGGGCGGAAGCTGGCTGTTGCCACTGGAGATCACGCAGAGCGCGGGCGCAAAATTGGGGCGCAAGATCGGCGGGGGGCACGCCAGCTTTCTGACCGCCGCACGCCTTGGCCAACCACGCCCGCTCAAGCGGGAGGATTTGATGCGCGCGGCGCGCGCCGCAGGGGTGGACGCCCTTATTCTGACGGATTGCCCGCCCACCTGGGGCGGCGTCACGTGCCTTGCGCCGGGCTTTCCCGCCGCCCCTGATATTGCGCGCGGCACAGCGTTATCACCGGGCGTGCTGGCCTCGCTCTATGCCGGGGAGCCAGGCAAGAAGCTACGCGCCAAGGCCCGTAAACTGGCGGCCCTTGGTACGCTTGAGGCGCGCTTTTCGCAGCGAGACCAGGCGAACTCTGTCCTCACCGCGTTGCTCAACTGGAAAGCGGAACAGTTTCGCGCCATGGGCATCAGCGACCCCTTTGATTCCCCGCAGATAGGCCGTTTTCTGCGCAACGGCATCGACACGGGCGGGCCCCTGCGGCTTTTTGCACTGTTTCTCGATCAACGCCCGATTGCGGGCATGGTGCTGGCGCAAGCGGGGGGCCATGCCTCGGGCATGATGACGGCTTATGCGCCGGAGGAGGCCATCGCCCGCTGCGGCCCCGGCGATGTTCTCGTCATGCGCCTTCTTGAAGCGCTGGCCGCCGAGGGCGTAACAGGGTTCGATCTCGGCGTGGGCGATGCACGCTACAAGCGTCTGCACGCGCCTGAAGCGATTGCACTGGTGGATGTGTTGGTCCCGGCCAGCCTGAAAGGCGCGGCCGTGGTCCTCGCCTATCGCCTGGCGCGGGCCGCCAAAGGGCGGATCAAGCGCAACAGCGGGTTATTTGACGCCATCAAAGCCCTTCGCGCGCGGTTTTAATCACGCGAGAAGGCCCGGTCCTCAAGCGCGCGAGAAGGCCGCGAGGGCGTGCTGGTCATTGGCGGCGCGCGGCGTTTCGACCTCGCCCTCGTTGACCACGAACACCGGCGCGTCGCGCAGGGCTTCGAGCTTTTCCACCGTGCGGGTGAGGAAAGCATCGTCCTCAGCCCGGCGGCTGATCAGCACCACGGCATCGGCATGGTGGGCGAAGAGTTCGCCCGAGCCGCCGATGGTGCCGCCGTCCACGATCACATCGGAATAGGAGCGGCGCAGCGCCTCGATGAGGCCGGAGACCTGATCGCGCATGGCGGAGGCCGCCAGACGCTGGAAGGCCGGCCCGCCCGAGGGAATGATGTGCAGCTGCGTGCGCGAATCGCGGTGGATGATGTCCCCCAGCGCCGCCGTATGATCGAGATAGGCGTTGAGACCGGCCGCCCCAGGCGCCAGCGAGCGCGCAAAGATGTTGCCGCCCATGCGATCTCCGCCCTGCCCCACCAGATCGAGCACCACCGCCGCACTATCGCGCGCAAGGCGACGCGCGCAGCGCAGCGTGATCAGCGAGAGGCGCGGCTCGCTCTCCAGCGCATAGACCATGATGACGCGCCCATGGCCGCGCATATCCATCATCGCCAGTTCACGGGCGAGTTCCTCCGCCGGACCATAGCTCGGCTCGGCGGGGATGAAGGTTTCCTCCGGCGCTGTCGCCGGCGCGCTTTGCGCCGGCTGGACCACGACGGGCTGAACCCTTTTGCCAAGGCCGAAGGGCAAGCTGAGGCCGCCCTTGCGCGGGGCAGGCTCCGCCACCGGCGCGGGGGCGATTCCCGCCGGCTCGGGCGCATAGGCCATGGCTTCCACGGGCTGGGCGGGTACCGGCGCATAGGCCGGGGGCACGGCGCCGTAGCCGTAGGGGTCCACCTGCCCTGCCGCCAGCGGGGCCGGTGAAGCCGCCGCGCGCGCCATCAGCGCATTGGTCGCGATCAAGGTCGAGGTCAGGGCAAGCGTGCCGAGCGTGGCGAGGAGCACGATGGGCAGCTTCTTCGGGAAGGTCGGCTCGATCGCCGGGAAGGCGCGCGAGATGATGCGGGCATCGGCGGGATGCGCATTCTCGCCTGCGCGGGCGGCGGCATCGAGATATTTCAGGCGATAGGAATTGAGCTGCTCGCGCAGGGTGTTGGCATCGCGCTCCAGCGATTTCAGCTGCACCTCATCCTCGTTGGAAAGGGCGGCGGTCTTCTTCTGGCTGTCGATTTCCGCCTGCATGGAGGCAACGCGCGCGCCAGAAACGCGGGCGTCATTCTCCAGCGCGCGGGCGGCGCGTTCCGCAGCGGCGCGGATCTGGCCTTCGAGATCCCCCAGCTGGGCGGCCAGCTCACGCATGCGCGGGTGGCCCGGCAGCAGCGTGCGCTCTTCCAGCGCCATCTGCGCCTTGAGCGCGGCGCGCTGCTCCAAGAGGCGGCGCACCAACTCGTTGTTGTTGATTTCGGAGGTCTCGAAAATGCGCCCCAGACGCACGGCCTCGCGAATGAGGCGGGCGCGGGCCTGAAGATCGGCCTGCTGGGTGCGGGCATTGGTGAGTTGGGTATTCAGCTCGGTGAGCTGCTGGGTGGTGATGGTGCCGCCGCCCGTGCCCATAAACAGCCCCTTGGCGGAGCGGAAGGCCTCCACCTTGGCTTCCGCCGCCTGCACCTTCTTGACCAGCGGATCAATCGCGCGATCCAGCCACTCGGAGGAGGAGCGCGAGGTATCGGATTTCGCCCCCTCTTCGCGCAGGAGATATTCCGTCGCAATCTTGTTGGCGACATCGGCGGCGAGCTTGGCATCCTCGGACTGGAATTCGATCGAGATGACGCGGCTCTTGCCCTGCGGATAGACCATCAGGCGCGTCAGATAGGTCGCAATCGCGCGATCCTCGCCGCTCATGGTTTCCTTGGGGCCAAGGCCGATCAGCCCCATCACCTTGCCCATCATGCCCGGGCCGCGCAGCAGCGTGTTGAACTCCGGATTGTTGGCGAGCCCCATATCGCGCACGACCTTGAGCGCGAGATCACGCGACATGACGTTCTGAACCTGGCTGGCCACGGCTTCGGCGTCGATATTCGGGTCCTGCGCGCGGGTATCGCGGTCGGCGCGGGAGTAGGCTGTTTCGCGGTTTTCCAGCAGCACACGCGCCTCGCCCGTGAAGCGCGGACGCGCCAGCGTGACGAAAATGAGCGAGCCGACGAAGGCCAGCAGCGTGGGGAGGATGATCCAGGCCTTGCGACGCCAGAGCGCCGCACCAACCCCGAGCACGGATTCATGCCCGCGTTCCGCCAATTCCGCGTCCTGGTTCCGGCCCATGGTTCGTCCAACTCCTGTCAGGGGATGGCCCGCGCGCCGGCCCAGCCCCTCCAATCCTTCCCAAGGAATGAGCGAACATGGTTTCTTTCGAGTTAAAATTCTCGGGCGGTTGAATAATCATTAACCATAAGGGGGCATGGTGGCGGAGTTATCGTCGCACCACCCTGCATTTCGAGTCCCCCATGCGCCTTGCCCGTTTCGCCCTTGCTCTCGCCGTCGCAGCGATGCTTGCCGGGTGCGCGGCTGTCACCCCGCGCCTGACCCCGGAATATCTCGCGGTGGACCCCAACGAGCCCTACACGCTGGCCGGGGGGGACCGCCTCCGAATCATCGTCTTCGGACAGGACAGCCTTTCCAACAGCTATGCAGTCGATGGGGCGGGCCGCATTTCCATGCCGCTGATCGGCACGGTGGAAGCGCAGGGCCGCTCGACGCAGGTTCTGGCCCGCGCAATCGAGGAAAAGCTGCGCGGCGGCTATCTGCGCGAGCCCAAGGTTTCTGTCGAGGTGGAGCAGTATCGCCCCTTCTTCGTGCTGGGTGAGGTGAATGCTTCCGGCCAGTTCCCCTTCGTCAACAACATGACCGTGCAGAACGCCGTGGCGATTGCCGGTGGCTTTGCCCCGCGCGCCAACCGCCACTATGCGGAGATTACCCGCATCGTGAACGGTCAGGTCATCACGGCATCTGTGCCCTTGACGATGCCTGTGAAACCGGGCGACACCGTGGTTGTGAAGGAACGTTACTTCTAACGTTTCGGTTGTGCCGGAAGAATTGCCGTGAACGCTCCTGCCCGCCGCCCCTTGCGGATACTGTTCGTGTTCCGCGCGCCTGTGGGCGGATTGTTTCGCAATGTCTATGATGTCGTGAAGGAACTGGCCCAGCGCGGCCATCAGATCGGCATTTTCTGTGACAGCATGACCGGCGGACCACGCGGCGAGCAATTGCTGGCGGAGCTGAAGCCCATGCTGGCGCTGGGCCTGCATCGCACGCCGATGCGCCGCCCCCCGCATCCGGCAGATGTCGTCCCGCTCTACAAAACCGCGCGTCTCATCCGCGAACTCAAGCCTGACATCGTGCAGGGCGAAGGCGCCAAGGGCGGGCTTTATGCGCGCTTCGAAGGCTTCTTTGCTCCCAAAAGCGGGCCCATCCGCTGCTACACTCCGCATGGCGGCTCGCTCAACTACAAGCCCGGCTCGCTTTCGCATCGTGTGTTCATGGGCATTGAATGGCTCCTGGAACGCGGCACGGACCTCTTTCTGTTCGAGAGCGTCTTCGTGCGCGACCGCTTCGCGGAATTCGTCTGCCACACCAACAAGACTCGCGTGGTGGCGCTGAACGGCCTGCACCCTGAGGAATACCAGCCCTACGCCTGCCGCGAGGATGCCACCGATTTCTTCTATGTCGGCGAATTCCGCGAGGCGAAGGGGCTCGACACCCTGATGGAAGCCATGGCGCTGCTGGGCCGCAGCGGCCTGCGCCCCTCCCTCACCATGATCGGCGGTGGGCCTGATGAAGGCATGATCCGGCGCCTTGCCAACGGCTACGGGCTGGACGGACAGGTGACCTGGCTGGGGGTGCGCCCCGCACGCGAAGCTTTGACGATGGGGCGCATCATGGTGCTGCCCTCGCGTTTTGAATCCCTCCCCTATGTCATCCTCGAAGCCGTGGGGGGATGCGTGCCGCTGATTTCCACCGATGTCGGCGGCATTCGCGAGATTCTGCCGCAAGAGAGCCTGATCCCGGCCAATGATCCGCAGGCGCTGGCCGATGCCATGCGCAAGACGCTGGCGCGTGACTACGAGGACGTGAAACGCGAGGCCGCCGAGCGCTCCGAAGCCATCCGCCAGCGGTTCACGGTGGAGCAGATGGTCAACACCATCGAGGATGCCTATTACGCCGCGCTGGGCGCGAGGGGCCGGGTTTAACCGCTTCTTGACTCTGTTGACGCATTCTTGCGCCGTCGCACATCCTGCGGCGCAGGTCGGGCGGCAAGGCCGGTGATCGCCCCCTTCAAGGCCTGCTGTATGAAGCGTTGACCGGCCTTTGGCGTTTGTGGCGTGTTGCGTAACCCTGATCAGCCTGCTCGCGTGCCGCGCCCTTCATGGATGCGCCATTCGCCCTTCCCCACCCCGCTGCTGATGCCTCCTGCGCATGGGCAGGAGGGGCTGTTGCTCTGCCTGCTGTTCCTGATGGTGGCCTCGGCATCGCTGGTCATCGTGGACATCATCTATGCCTCGCTGATGGTGGTGCTGACCTCGCTCTCGCTGCTGCTGGGCATTCGCATCGACCGGGGCAACATGCCCTTCATCATCATGCTGCTGGTGTACAACCTCGGCGCGCTGATGGCGCTTCAGCCCCATCTGAATGATGAAATCGCGCGTGAATTCGTGGTCGGCACGGCCTTCGTGGCCATTTCCTCCACGTTCTACATGCTGATCCTCAACGAGAACGCCATCGCCCGCTTCGAGGCGATCCGCTGGGGGGCTGTGACTGGCGCCATCATCGCGTCGCTGGCGGGTATTGCGGGCTACCTCGGCTACAATGATTCCGCGCTGCTCCATGGCTCACGCGTGGCGGGCACCTTCAAGGATCCGAACGTGTTCGGCTCCGCCACCGCCGCAGCCGCCGTGCTGCTGGCGGGCAATATTCTCACCAGCCCGCGCCTGCGCCTCATCAAGACCGGTATCCTGCTCATCATCATGCTGGGCGTGTTCCTGTCCTTCTCGCGCGGCTCCTGGGGCAACCTTGTGCTCGGGTTGATGGTGCTGTTCGGCCTGACGCTGATCACCTCGAACGATGCCGCCATGCGCTCGCGCGTGCTGATCGCGGGGCTGGTGGGCGTGGTGGTGGCGGGCCTCATGCTGGCCGTGGTGCTGACAAATGAGGAAACCGCCGCCCTGTTCGCGGATCGCTTCGTGCTTCAGAAGGATTACGACGCTGGCCCTTCAGGCCGCTTCGCCAACCAGATGCGCGCGATCCCTGATCTTCTCGGGCGTCCGCTGGGCCATGGCCCGAACCGCTTCTCGCTGTTCTACCCCGAAAACCCGCACAACACCTATCTGATGGGCTTTTCCACCTACGGCTGGCTGGGTGGCATCACCTTCCTCTGTTTCATCATCACAACCATTTACGTGACGATGCGGGCAGTGTTCACGCGCTCTCCCTTCCAGAGCTACGCCGTGCAGGCCGCCGCGATGCTGCTGCCGCATCTGATCCAGAATTTCCAGATCGATACGGACCGCTGGCGTCACCTGTTCATGATCTACGGCCTGTGCTGGGGTGTGGCCGTGGTGACGCAGCGCTATAGGGGCGAATATCTCGCCTATGCGCATAACGCCTATCGCGCGGCAGCGAACCGCTGGGCCGGCACGCCGGGGCGGGATCAGAGCAGCCCGGCGTAAACCTCCTCCAGCCGCGCGCAGTGGCGCGCGATGGTGAAGGGGTTGGCCCAGTAGCGCGCATAGGCGGCATTCGACAGCCGGGTGACGAGCGCATCATCCTCCATGGCTTTGAGGGCGCGGGCGAGATCATCGGGATCGGCCTGTTTGAACCAGAGGCCGGTTTCACCGTTGACGATGCTTTCACGCCCCGCCGTGCCGTCACCCGAGATCACGGGGGTGCCGAGCGCGAGGCTTTCCAGCACGGTCAACGGCTGCCCCTCATACCAGAGGGAGGAGAACACCAACGCGCGCGCCTCGCGCAGGCGTTTGCGCACGCCCGCGCCGTCGTGCCAGCCGAGCAGCTTCGCCTCGGGGTATCGCTGGCGGATGGTGTCGCTGGCCGGGCCATCGCCCACAAAAACGGGAACCTGCCCAGCGCGGCGTGCAGCCTCACAATAGAGCAGACCACCCTTTTCCTCCGAGATGCGCCCCAGAAAGATGATTTCGCCCGCCGTGGGATCGGGCTTCGGGCCGAGATCATCCACCTCGATGGGGTTGGGCACCTCATGCAGGCGCGTTGTCGGCGGCAGATGCTTCTCGATGATCGCGCGCTGGAACGGGTGGAAATAGGCCACATCGCGCATCGCGCCCGGCAGATCGTGCCAGTATTTCGCCGCCATGGTGCGCGTGGTGCGCCACATCTTGTAGGTGAAGGAGCGGCTGTCGCAATGCGTGGTGAGGCAGGCCATGGAGAGCGGCTTGAGGCCGCAATGGTGATGCTGGCGGTAGTTGTAGAAGCCGCCGTTGGGGCACATCAGGAAATACTCGTGCATGGTGTAGAGCACGGGCAGGCCTGAGGCCGCGATCGGCAGCGCGATGGACGAGGAGAGCGCCTTGGCCCAGCCGTGAACATGCACGACAGTCTGCCCGCGCGGCTGGCGGGCCAGCAACGCGGCCAAGGCTTTTGCCGCTTCAGCATTGTGGATGCCGCGCAGGGCGGCGGTGATTTTCGCCGGGTCTTTCACCAGCTCGTGCTGATGGAGGCAATGGACCTCGATTCCGGCCTCGGTCAGCTCCTTCGCGACGGGCGCGACAGCCGAAAAAACAATCGGCTCATGCCCCAGTGCTTTGAGGCCCAGCGCAGAATCAAAACAGACCTTGGCCTGACCGCCATTCACATGGGCAGTATCGACAACCAGAACGACGCGCATGAAAACCCCGGAAAAGTCCCGTCAAACACCGGGCGGAACCCTATCACCCGCATCCCAGCAAGAGCTTAACCGGGGCGATGCACAAAAGGCGCGCTTGGAACATGGAAAACAGTTTGCATCGCGCCGAGCCTGTGCCTATAACGCCGCCTCGCGTCGGAGTGTAGCGCAGCCTGGTAGCGCACTTGTCTGGGGGACAAGGGGTCGTCGGTTCGAATCCGGCCACTCCGACCATTTTTCAATCGCATCGTTTCGAACCGACGATTGCTTTTGCAATCGCGCGGCTGGCCTTTGGGCCAAGCGCGATTGCTAGGGCTTTCCGGTTCGAATCCGGCCACTCCGACCATTTTTCCAAAAGCGCTGTCCTGAACGTGTGGCTGCCCGCCCCGTCAGATCATGTCACGGTTGCGCTTTGTCATAAGCGGCGCGGTTTTCCTGAACTTGCGGAAAATGGGCTTCTGCCCAGAGAACCAGCGGCCGCAAAAAACCCACCACCTCTACGCCTGTCTTGGTCAGCGCATAGCTCACGACAATCGGCGGCCCGGACATGACCGTACGCGTCACATAGCCGTCGCGCTCCAGCGTGCGCAGGTTCTCGGTCAGGACACGCTGCGTAATATCACCAATAATTTTCTTCATCCCCGAAAATCTTTGTGGGCCACCTTCAAGAGAAAGAAGAATTAGAGAAGACCACTTTCCGGTAACACTGGAAAGAACATTTCGCGCAGAGCACAATCCACTTTCTTCATCCGTCTGCACGGTTATGTTGAGCATACTTGGTATCCTTTTAGTGCCTAATTGACGAACAAACAGTTCATGCCTAACTCTCTCAACCAAGGCAAACTCTATTATCCGGCTGAAAATGACAAAATTGAAAACTCTGTCTATTTTAATCGCCTTGGTTGCGTTCTCAGTAAAAGGAGCAACATCAGTGAATGCGAATGAAGCGAAAAAGACTGTCGTGAAAGAAGCTGTAGCAGCGATCTTCACAAAGTACGATGCTACTTCGGTTGAAAAACTTCTCAAGGAGGACTACATCCAGCACAATACAGCCGTCCCCACAGGGCGCGCGCCTATTGTCGGGTTTCTGCCGGCCCTGAAGTCGAGCGGCATCGGTGTTACGACCCATCGCCTGATCGCGGAGGGCAATTTTGTGGTTGCCCATAACACCTACACCAAGGCCGATCTGTTCGGTGCGCCGACCATTGTTGCTTTCGATGTATTCCGCGTCGAGAATGGCAAGGTCGCCGAGCATTGGGACAACATCACGCCGGTGGCCAAGCCCAACCCCTCCGGACGCACACAGGTCGATGGCCCGACCGAGATCAGCGATCTCGACAAGACGGCCGACAACAAGGCTCTGGTCGCGAACTTCGTCGAGAACGTCCTCATCGGCGGCAAATTCGACCGCCTCGCCCAGTTCATCAACCCGCAACGCTATCACCAGCATAACAGCCAGATCGCGGATGGGCTGGACGGACTCGGCGCTGCCGTTGCCGCCATGGCCAAGCAGGGCATCACCATGAAGTACGATACGCTTCATCTGGTGGTGGCCGAGGGGAACTTCGTGTTCACGATGTCGGAAGGGCGTTTCGCCGGCAAGCCAACGGCCTTCTTCGATCTGTTCCGCGTTCAGGATGGCCTCATTGTCGAGCACTGGGACGTGATGTCCGATATTCCGGACACGATGGCCCATTCCAACGGCAAGTTCGGCGGGGCTGCACGCCATGTCGGCGGCCCGGCTTCCGTGATCGGGAAAAGCTACAAGGCTGACTTCGGCAGCATGAAGTTCCGCCTGGACTTTACCTCGACGCAGGAACTGGTCTGGTCGGAAATCACGCCGAGCGGCTTGGGGCCGCGCCACAAGGAGAAGATCACTATGGTGGAAGTGCGCCCCGGGGTTTTCATGGTCTACTGGACCGAGGCTTCCGGCATGCGCGTCACGCATGTTGAGGACTTTGCCCGTGGGGTGGTGCACACCAACATCGCCGGACCGGACGGCAGCTTCTACAACCTGACCGGGACGCTGCACCTGATCCCCTGATCTGAAGACCAGCCTCCGGCATCCCTCGAGGTGCCGGAGCGCTTTGGCCGCTTTACGCGAGCCACCACGCCAGCGCCGCGCCGACCACCAACCCCAATCCCGCGACAAGGAAGCGTCCCTGACGCTCCTCATTGGCCACCATCGAGCGGATCGAAGGATTGTAACGCGAGATGCGCGTGTAATAGGCAAAGCAGCCGAAGGCTGCGAGAGCCAGGGTCATCGCGAGGGTGATCAACAAGGGCTTCATGGGTTCACCTTCTGCCGGGGACGCAGCGCTCCATGCGCGCGTTCGGGGTGGCGCGCCTTGTGCCGCATCAAATTACACGACGAAAGTTGAAGGGCGCAGCGCCGACCTCCGATCACAGACTTCGCTGCGCTGCCGCAAAACGGGCGTGCAGCCCAAATTTTAGGCAGATGCCAGACCGTCCGCGCACCGAAAAATCCGCATACATCTGTTTTTTATAGTTTTTTCAAAACGCCCCAAACCGGCACGGTTCCTGCTTTACCGAAGTGATCGCGCTGCGACGTGGCAGTGCCCTTTTTCCGGATCTCCGCATGGACGCAGCGCAGCGCGGCGAGAGACGGCATCACCTTCCATTTATGACAGGATTGGTCATGGGCAAGCAAAAGCTCGTCATCATTGGCAATGGCATGGCGCCGGGACGCGCGCTGGAGAAGCTGTTCGAAGCGGCACCGGGGGAAAACGGCGGCACTTCCGCCTTCGATGTCACGGTGTTCAACGCCGAGCCGCGCGTCAATTACGACCGCATCATGCTCTCCCCGGTGCTCGCGGGTGAGAAGACCTTCGACGATATCGTGATCCACGGCGACGGCTGGTACATCAAGAACAACGTGACGCTCTACAAGGGCCACAAGATCACCGAGATCGACCGCACAAAAAAAACCGTGACCTCTGATACCGGCGTCACGGAAGGCTACGACAAGCTGATCATCGCCACCGGCTCCTCGCCCTTCATCATCCCCGTGCCGGGGCATGACATGGCCGGGGTGGTGAGCTACCGCGACCTCGATGACGTGCATGCCATGATGCTGGCGGCAAAGAAGGGTGGCCGCGCGGTTGTCATCGGCGGCGGCCTGCTGGGGTTGGAAGCAGCGGCGGGCCTTCAGATGCAGGGCATGGAAGTCACCGTGCTCCACATCATGCCGCACCTGATGGAGCGCCAGCTCGATCCGGCGGCGGGCTACCTGCTCCAGCGCTCGCTGGAGGCGCGCGGCATCCGCGTGCATTGCAAGGCCAACACCAAGGCGATCGAAGGTGAGGGGCGCGTTTCCGGCGTGCGCCTCGATGACGACACGCTCTACCCCGCCGATATCGTGGTGATGGCGGTGGGCATTCGCCCCAATGCGGGCCTCGGCAAGCTCGCCGGGCTGGAGGTGAACCGCGGCATCGTGGTGACGCCGGATATGAAGACCTCTGATGCGGACATTTACGCGCTGGGCGAATGCGCGGAGGCCTCGGGACAGGTGTTCGGTCTTGTGGCGCCGCTTTACGAACAGGCCGGAGTTGTGGCGAAAAACCTGCTGGGCGGCTCCGCTGAGTTCCACCCCAGCGCCACCGCCACCAAGTTGAAGGTGACGGGCTGCGATCTCTATTCCGCGGGCGACTTCGGCGAAGCCAAGGACCGCGAGGAGATCGTGCTGCGCGACCCGACGCGCGGGGTCTATCGCCGCCTCGTGCTCAAGGACAACGCGATCCTCGGCGCGGTGATGTATGGCGATGTGTCGGACGGGCCGTGGTTCTTCGACATGATCAAGCGCGGCACCGATATCTCCGAGATGCGCGAGACGCTGATCTTCGGCCAGGGCTATCAGGGGGGCGCCTCTGCGGACCCTATGGCCGCCGTTGCAGCCTTGCCGGATGATGCGGAAATCTGCGGCTGCAACGGCGTTTGCAAGGGCACCATCTCGAAAAAGATTACCGAACTGGGGCTGACCAGCCTCGATGACGTGCGTGCGCATACCAAGGCGTCTGCCTCCTGTGGCTCCTGCACGGGCCTTGTCGAGCAGGTGATCAAGCTGACCCTCGGCGATGCCTATCAGGCCAATGCCATCCAGCCTATGTGCACCTGCACCGACCTTGGGCATGACGATGTGCGCCGCCTGATCAAGGCGAAATCGCTCAAATCCATCCCCGCCGTAATGCAGGAACTCGGATGGAAAACCTCCTGCGGCTGCGCGAAGTGCCGCCCGGCACTCAACTATTACCTGATCGCGGATTGGCCGGGAGAATACGAGGATGACGGCAAGAGCCGCTTCATCAACGAGCGCGTGCACGCCAACATCCAGAAAGACGGCACCTATTCCGTGGTGCCGCGCATGTGGGGCGGCATGACCTCCCCCGCCGAGTTGCGCGCGATTGCCGATGTGGCCGAGAAGTTCAACATTCCGGCGGTGAAATGCACCGGTGGCCAGCGCATCGACCTGCTCGGGGTCAAAAAGGAAGACCTCCCCGCCGTCTGGGCGGATCTGAATGCGGCGGGCATGGTGTCGGGCGCGGCTTACGCCAAGGGGCTGCGCACGGTGAAGACCTGCGTGGGCACCGATTGGTGCCGCTTCGGCACGCAGGATTCCACGGGTCTGGGCATCAAGCTGGAGAAGTTCCTGTGGGGCTCCTGGACACCCGCCAAACTCAAGCTGGCCGTCTCGGGTTGCCCGCGCAACTGCGCGGAGGCCACCTGCAAGGACATCGGCGTGATCTGCGTGGATTCGGGCTACGACATCCATTTCGCAGGCGCTGCGGGCCTTGATATCCACGGCACGATCCTGCTGGGCCATGCGGATAGCGAAGAAGAAGCCATCGAGATCATCGGCGCGCTGACCCAAGCCTACCGCGAGCAGGGCCGCTACCTTGAGCGCATCTACAAGTGGCAGCGCCGTGTGGGCACGGAGACGATCCGCGCCGCCGTGATCGAGGATCGCGCCAACCGGAAAGCGCTGTTTGATCGCTTCGTCTTTAGCCAGAAGTTTGCGCAGATCGACCCCTGGGCCGAGCGCGTTGCGGGCAAGGATGCGCATGAGTTCGCACCGATGGCAGAGCTTGCCCCCATGCAGGCTGCGGAATAACCGGGATGATGACAATGAATGCCATGACTAAAGAATGGATCGAGGTCGGCGCTGTTGACGATGTGCCGGTGCGCGGCGCGCGCCGGGTGCATACGCAGGCCGGAGAAATCGCCGTGTTCAAATGCGCGGATGGCAGCCTGTTCGCCCTGCGCAACCGCTGCCCGCACAAGGGCGGCCCGCTCTCGGAGGGGATCGTGCATGGGCATGGGGTCACCTGCCCGCTCCACAACTGGGTGATTGATCTCTCGACAGGCGAAGCCACGGGCGCGGACAAGGGCTGCACGCCCCAAATTCCGCTCAAAGTGGAGGACGGCCGGATTTTCCTTGATGGCGCGGCCATCGCCAAGCTGGCGGCGTGAGGCGCTGATGCAAGAGCCGGTCATCACCCGCACCACCTGCCCCTATTGCGGCGTCGGCTGCGGGGTGCTGGCCACGCGCGCTCCTGACGGTACGGTGAGTGTCGCGGGCGATCCGGAGCATCCCGCCAATTTCGGGCGGCTCTGCTCCAAGGGGTCGGCGCTGGCGGAAACGCTTGGCCTCGATGACCGGTTGCTCCACCCCGAGATCAAGGGGAAGCGCGCAGGCTGGGACGAAGCGCTTGATCTGGTCGCCGAAACCTTCGCCACCACCATCGCCAAGCACGGGCCGGACTCGGTGGCCCTCTATGTTTCCGGCCAAATCCTGACCGAGGACTATTACCTCGCCAACAAGCTGATGAAGGGCTACGTCGGCTCGGCGAATATCGATACCAATTCAAGGCTTTGCATGGCCTCGGCCGTGGCGGCGCACCGCCGCGCTTTTGGCACCGACACCGTGCCCGCCACCTATGCCGATCTGGAAGAAGCGGATCTGATCGTCTTTGTCGGCTCCAACTTCGCATGGTGCCACCCCGTGCTCTTCCAGCGCGTGCTGGCCGCGCGCGAGAAAAAGGGTACGCGGCTTATCGTCGTCGATCCGCGCCGCACTGCCACCGCTGAAAGCGCCGATCTGCACCTTTCCCTGGAGCCGGACAGCGATGTGCCGCTCTTCCTCGGGTTGCTTAAATCTCTTGAGGCGGCAGGCTGCCGTGATGCGGCTTACACGAGCGCGCATGTGAACGGGGCGGAGGACGCGCTATCCGCAGCTGCGCCCTTTTCGATTGCGCGCGTGGCCGAGGCTACTGGCCTCTCGCAAGCGGATCTCGCCGCATTCTATGCCGAATTTGCTGCGACAGAGAAGGTTGTCACCATCTTCTCGATGGGGGTGAACCAGTCGGATTCCGGCACCGACAAAGCCAATGCGATCATCAACTGCCATCTGCTCACCGGGCGTATCGGCAAGCCGGGCGCTTCGCCCTTCTCGATCACCGGCCAGCCCAATGCCATGGGCGGGCGCGAGGTCGGCGGCCTTGCCAACATGCTCGCCGCCCACATGAACCTTGAGGATGCGGCGGCGCGGGCGCGCGTGCAGCGCTTCTGGGCCAGCCCTGCGATGGCCGACAAGCCGGGGCTCAAAGCCGTCGAGATGTTCGAGGCGGTGCGCGCGGGGCGCATCAAGGCGATCTGGATCATGTCCACCAACCCGGTGGACAGCCTGCCGCAGGCCGACAGGGTGCGCGAGGCGCTGGAGCTTTGCCCCTTTGTCGTCGTGTCAGACGCGATCCGCCACACTGACACCACCGCTTACGCCCATGTGCTGCTGCCGGCCACCGCCTGGGGCGAAAAGGACGGCACGGTGACCAATTCCGAGCGCCGCATCTCGCGCCAGCGCGCCTTTTTGCCCCAACCGGGCGAGGCCAAGCCGGATTGGTGGCAGATTGCTGAAGTGGCCAAGCGCATGGGGTTCTCCGGCTTCGATTACCCCTCCCCCGCCGCGATCTTCCGCGAGCACGCGGCGCTTTCGGCGTTTGAGAACAGCGGCGCGCGCGATTTCGACATTGGGGCTTATGAGACCATCTCGGAGGTGGAATTCGAAGCGCTGGTGCCCGTCATGTGGCCCCAGCCCGCCGGGGCGGAGGCGCAGGAGACACGCTTCTTCGCGCAGGGACGGTACTATCACGGCGACGGGAAGGCCCGCATGGTGCCGGTCGTGCCCCGGCCCACAAGCAAGGCGCGCTCGGAACGCTATCCGCTGTGGCTCAACACCGGGCGCATTCGCGACCAGTGGCACACCATGACCCGCACGGGCAAAGCGCCGCGTTTGCTCGGCCATTATGGCGAGCCGTTCTGCGAGCTGCACCCCGAGGATGCCGCCGCCCAAGGCATTGAGGCCGCCGGCCTGATGCGGGTTGAAAGCGCCCATGGCGCGGCGATTGTGCGGGCTTTGCTGAGCGAAAAGGCGCGCAAGGGGTCGGTGTTTCTGCCACTTCACTGGACCGATCAATTCGCGGCCAAAGCGCGGGCGGATGCTTTGGTGAATGCTGCCGTGGATCCGATTTCAGGCGAGCCGGGCTACAAGCGCACGCCTTGCGCCATCGCCCCCGCTGCCATGGCCTGGCATGGGTTTGCGGTGAGCGCGCGCAAACCGCAGGCCGTGGCCAGCGAGTACTGGGCGCTCTCACCCGCCGCAGAGGGATGGCGCGTGGAACTGGCGGGTAGCACCGCGCCGGAGGACTGGCAAACCTATGCCGCAACCCTGTTCGGCTTGGGCGGGGATGCCGAATGGCTGGCTTACCAAGACCGTGAGGCGGGCCTTGTGCGTCTCGCCGCGTTCGAGGGCGAAAAGCTGATGGGCGCGCTGTTTGTTTCGCCCCAACCCGTGGCGCTGGCGCGCGGCTTTGTGACCGAAGCGCTGGCCGAGAGGCATAGCGGGATGGCACGTTATCGGGTGCTCGCCGGGCAAGGCGGCGCCGGTAGCCCCGACCATGGCGCCATCATCTGTGCGTGTTTTCAGGTCGGCGTGAAGCAGATCATCGCGGCGATTGAGGCCGGAGCGGCCTCGGTGGAGGCCATTGGCGCGGCGCTGAAGGCCGGCACCAACTGCGGCTCCTGCAAGAGCGACATTCGCACGCTGCTGGCTAAAACCCCGCCCTCAAGCGGGGAGCGCCCGGACCGCTGCACCCACGCAGATAACGACCATGATGGTGGGCAGCGCCCATTTGATCTGACGCCTGGCCTCGCGCGCGAGGCTGTGGAAGCGTGAGGCCGGATTGGCGATGGGCGAAGCCAACATGATCTCCAGCATCAGCACCACCACGAGATAGAGGTAGCCGAGCGAGATCATCTGCGCGACCGGCGTATTGAGCGAGATCGAGCCGGGGAAGCTCGATTCAAAGGTGAAGCTGATCGCCGCCAGCGCGAGCAGCGAGGAGAAGATCAGGCTGCCCTTGGATTCCTCCTTGAGCCCCGGCGACCAGAGCACGAAGATCGACACCGCCAGCACCGCCAGAATGGGCACGAAGATGCGCAGCACATAGCGCTCGGAATGGCGGGCAAGCGTCAGCGTGGCGTTGAGGCGTGAGTACGAGCGCGCGTTCCAGCCCATGCCCTCCTCACTGGTGAAGCGCAGCCCTGCGGAGGCCCAATCCACCACCGACAGCACCGGCTCCACGCCCGAATTGCGGCGGTCCGCCTCGGTGCTCACCAGAAGCGCCTCCTGCTTGGCATAGCGCGGCAGCGAGAGCACCAGCGCCAGCTCCTGCTTGTCGAAGGGGAAGGCATCCATGTTCATGCGGAAGCGGAAGTTGCTCTCGAAGCGCTCGATCAGCACGGCCTCGCCATTCGAATGCACGGAAAGCGCCACGGATCGGCTGTCCGCATCATCCACCTGATTGTCGATCACGAGGCCGGGACGCCAGTTGGCCTTGAGGAACTCATCCGCATCCTCGCCCACGCGGTCGATGCGGTTGAGCCCCTGCTGGAGCGGGTCGAACGCCAGACGCGGATCGCGCCAGCGCTGGGTGAGTTCAAGATGCAGGCGGGCCTGTCCGGCCACCTCCTCCACCTTGAGGACATTGAGCACCTTGAGGCCCACGCGCACCTTGACCGGCCATTCCACACCGGTGGGCAGCATATCCTTGTCAGCGGCCGCGACCGGGGTGATCCCGGCGATCAGGACGGCCAGAAGGGCGAAGAGCCAGCGCGTCATGCGGCGCTCCGGCGGGTGCAGGCAAAGCAGAATAGCACAGCGAACACTGCATAAGCCAGAATAGCCCCCACGAGCGCGGCCACCCAAAGCTCGGTGGAGATGCGATGCGCCTCACGCCCCGAATAAGGTTTGAGGGCGACGGTGGCCCCCACCTGCTTGCCGGAGAAATCCACCAGCGGAGTCACGATCATGCTGTAGGAGCGCCCTACGATCGCAACGCTGGACACCTGCACATCCTTGGTGATGCGCAAAGCGCCGCTCTTGAGCAGGGCGTTGCCGAGATCATCATCGGTGGAGAGCGCGAGGGTCATGCCGCTGATCGTGGGCAGCTTCGGGTCGAGCGCGACACCAGCGAGCGAGGGGACGATCACCACCGCAATATCCGCGTTGGTGGTCGATTTCACGCCTTCGATGATCGGCTTCATATCCAGCCCGACTTCCATGGTGCCGAGCGCCTTATCACCCCGCTCCACCGAGGCGATGCCGCGAATGCCAATGCCCGCGATGCCGATCTCGACGCCCGACTGCGCGCGACGGAGCTTGTTGGCCGCCACCACCATGGGGCGGAAGCCGGAGATATCATCCCCGCTCAGATCCGGGCGATGCATGCGCAGCAGGTAGCGGATATCCGGGCTGTGATAGCCGTAGATCTGCACCCCCGCCTGCTTGGCGAGATAATCATAGGCCTCCTGCGAGAGCGCCTGAAGTTTGGCCTTGTCCAGCGCTTCGAGCGGGGCGGCGATATCGGGACGGCGCGCGGTGCTCTCGGCCAGCGAGAGCGCGAATTTACCCGCCTGATCGAAGGCCGCCGTGATCGAAGCCCCGACAAGGCGCATCTGCGCCTGCCGGTCCCGCTCGATGAAATCTTCCTGAGCGCCGGTTTGCAGCGCAAGCATGGTGTAAAGCGTGGCCGCTATGACAAGCGCAACGGGGGCAGCCAGCAGGAAGCCAAGCCCGGAGATGCGGGCAGTGCCGGTTTTCACGTCAGACATGAGTGTTTTCTAAATTTTTCAGCGTGTTGCGGGAAGCGCAGAGCTTGCAACCAACTGTTGCGGAGAGCGCGCATGCGGGTCAAGACGAAAATCTGCGCTTGCGGCAACAACCTCGCATTGTTGTGATCACGCCGCACCATTGACCCCGCACAGCCCCGTGCCATGCTGCTCAAGGGAGGCGTTTCATGGCTCGGTTGATCCTGTGGCTGCTGGCTTTTCTCTCGCTCAACGCGCTGGTCCGGGTTGCGCCGGCATCGGCCGAGGCCTGCCAACGGCCCACTGCCAGCCTGCCGTTGTTGCACCTTGCCCAGCTCAAATCGGATGAGGTCGCCATTCGCTTCGTGGGCCACGCAACATTCACGATCCAGAGCCCGCAGGGCGTGGTGGCCGCCACGGACTACAATGACTATGTGCGCCCGCGTGATGTCCCGACCATCGCGACGATGAACCATGCGCATTCCACACATTACAGTCTGCGCCCCGACCCCGGCATCCGCCATGTCCTGCGCGGCTGGACAGAAGGCGCGGTACCGCCAACGCATGACGTTCAGGAGGGCGACATGCGGGTGCGCAATGTGCCCACCAACATCCGCGACAACGGGTTCACCGCATATTCCGGAAATTCCATCTTCATCTTCGAGGTCGCGGGCCTGTGCATCGCGCATCTGGGGCATCTGCACCACACGCTGACGCCGGAGCATCTGGCCGCCATCGGACAAGTGGATGTGCTGATGGCCCCGGTCGATGGTTCCTACACGCTTGATCTCGACGGGATGATGGAGGTGATCGGGCAGTTGCAGCCGCGCGTGATCCTCCCGATGCATTGGTTCGGCCCCTCCACGCTGGAGCGCTTCCTCGCCCGCATGGAGACGCGCTACCCGGTGATGCGATTACCGGAGCCAATGATCACGCTTTCGCGTGCAAAATTGCCAAGTTGGCCGGCGATAATGGTGCTTTCTGCGCCCTAGTATTTGCATATTCGCAAATTACATCCGGGGGCATGACACAGCTTGCGCTTCATGCCCTTCCGCCCTCCCCCAAGATGCCCGTGCTCTTTATCGGCCATGGCTCGCCCATGCATGCCATTGAGCAGAGCGGCTTCACCCGCGCCTGGCAGGCCAAAGGTGCCGCGCTGCCGCATCCCAGCGCGATCCTTGTGGTTTCCGCGCATTGGATGACCCGCGGCACGACGCTGGTCCACATTGGCCGCAAGCCGCGCACCATCCATGATTTCGGCGGCTTTCCGGCCGAGCTTTACGCGGCCCAGTATCCTGCCCCCGGCGCACCCGAGGCGGCAGCGGCGACGCTGGAGTTGCTGCGCGAGCACCATGCCGAGCCCGATGCCGAATGGGGGTTGGACCATGGCGCGTGGTGCGTGCTGCTGCACATGTTCCCCAAGGCGGATGTGCCGGTTTATCAGCTCTCGCTCGATCTCTCGCGGCCGCTAACCGAGCACATGAAGCTCGCCAGCGAACTCAAAGCGCTGCGGGAACGCGGCGTCCTGATCGTGGCCTCGGGGAATATCGTGCATAACCTGCCGGCCATGCGCTGGGGGGCGGAAGCTTTTGACTTCACCCGCGAATTTGATGGGCTGGTGACGCAGACGATCGAGGCCAGAGACTTCGCCAAGCTGGCGGAACTCAACCCGCGCGATCCGCTGATGCGCATGGCGCACCCCACGCTCGATCACTATCTGCCGCTGCTCTACACGCTGGGCGCAGCAGATGAGCGCGATACGCCGAGCTTCTTCGCCGAGGGGTTTGACCTCGGCTCGATCTCGATGCGCAGCGTGATGTTGAGGTAGGTTTTTTGGTTCGCCCGAGGCTCCGCCGGGCGAACAAGACCCTCGCAAGCGGCCCTTTCGAAAAAGGGCCGAGCTCGGCGTCGCGTTGCTCCTAGCCTCCGCCTGGCGTCGGCAGGGTGCCTCGCGAGAAACCCTGCTAGCCGTTCATGCCCGCCCTTGGGGCGGGTATCCACGACTTTACAACGAGACCAAGTCGTGGATGCTCGGGACAAGCCCGAGCATGACGGGTTAGAGACGCTAGAACTGCGCTCGCGCCTCCGGGATCACAGGTTCATATCACTTCCCGAAGTTGCCCAGCAGCATATCCGGCGAAGCCATGTTGTGGCGCGAGGGCGTGTGACGGCCCAGCCAGAAATCCGTCGCCTGACCGCCCTTGTAATCCAGTACGTTCAGCTCCAGCCAACGGGGGCTGGCCGGATCGCGCGCCGCAATGCGGGCGGCATCGTTGTTGATCTCGGTGATGTACATCGAGCGCAGGGCCGCAAAGGGTTTGTCTTTGGGCAGATCGCCCGAAAGCTTGATGTCCAGCACCTGATGATCGCGGTCGAGCGCCGCCATCTTGAGTTCGCCCTGCCCGCCATCGCGGAAGGGGAAGGTGAAGGTGAGCGTTTCCGGCGCGATGCGGATTTCCTTGAGCGCCACGATGGGCCGGCCCTCATCGACCACAGGGCCGACCATGAAGGAAGAACCGTAGGAGGCGACGCTCATGTGCGCGGGGGCCAGCGGGCGGGCACGCCAGTAGCCATCCTGAGGATAAACCACGAGCATTTCCTCGACGCGCTGATCCACGCGCTTATAGACCTGCACAAGATGCAGCCCCTCGAAGGTCTTCTCGCCCACCTTCACCGGCACGCTCGCAGGGCGCCAGAAGCTGGCATAGACCTGCCCCACGATGGACAGTTCAGGCGTCTCGTAAAGCGTGATCTGGCGCGGCTTGCCCGCGTTGAACACAGGGTCTTTCGACATGTCGCATTCGGCGAAATCGGGCAGGGCCAGATCCTCGCGCAGCATGCCGATATAGGCCGGATGCACCGCCTGAATGCGGAAGGAGCGCACCTCGGGGTTCGTGAAGCGGATGTCGATATTGTCACGCTCGGCGCAGACTTCCGGCAGGGTCTTGTTTTCGACCTTAACCGGAAGGGAAGGCGCGCGGGCGTTGTGCGCGCCCATCGTCGTCTGGCCCTTGTTGAGCTGGGCAGCGGCGGGCACGGCGAGGAGCAGCGCGAAGGCAACAGCGAGCTTGCGCATCAGTGAGCCCCTTCCACAGCTTCACCCGCCTGCGCCTTGGCGACGATATCGGGCGTATTCAGTTCTTCGGGCACGGCGAAATGATGGCCCTTTTTCATCCACGCGCCGAGCGCCGGGTTGGCGGAATAGACGCAGAAGGGAATGGCCAGCACGAAGCCGATGGTGATGGGCAGCGCCCAGAGCGCGAAGCACCAAGAGGTGGCCGCCATGGTGCCGATGAGGACGATGCCATAGACCGTCTGCGGCCAGAGGTTGGAGGTGGCGACATCCCACGGAATGCCATGGGCATCACGCTCCTGCCCGCCCCAGGTCACCGACTTGCCGAACACGAGGCCGGCGATGAACACCGTGGTGCGGAAAGCGTCCGAAGCACCCAGCACCCAGCCGTGGAAGATGTCGATGACGCCCTGCACCAGCACGCGGAGCGCGCCGCCGAAGCGTTTTGCGCGTCCCGGTTGGATGAGGATGTCCAGCAGCCCGACCATCTTCGGTGTCTGGTTGATGACGAGGTAGGTCAGATAGAGGCAGAGCGCGGAGCGGGTGTCGAAACCGGCCAGCGCCTCGCCGTCAAACGGCTTGATCGCGGCCAGCGGCATCAGCAGCGTCCAGCCCGGAATGGCGGCAAACATCAGGATCGCCCAGATGAGCTGGAAGCGCGAGACCGGATAAATGCCCTGCAGGGACAGCAGCTTGAAATATTGCAGGTTGCCCTGGCACCAGCGGGTGTTGCGGCGCAGGAACTCCAGCAGCGTCGGCGGGAATTCCTCCCACGAGCCGGTTTCCTCCGGCACGATGCGCACTTCATAGCCCGCCTTGCGCATCAGGGTCGCTTCGACCTGATCATGGCTGAGGATATGCCCGCCGAAGGGCGGCTTGCCGGAAAGCACCGGCAGGTGGCAATCGTCGCGGAAGGGCTTGGTGCGCGCCAGCGCATTATGGCCCCAGAACTGGCCGCATTCGCCGGTCCACCAATTCTGGCCTGCGATGTAGCAACGCATGCCGGTGCGCATGCCGAACTGGAAGACACGCGCAAAAGCCGAGGAGGACGGCAGGCCGATGACCATGGTCTGCAGGATGCCGATTTTCGGGTTTTCCTGCATGATGCGCACGTATTTGAGGATGGTGGGGCCATCCATCAGGCTGTCGGCATCCAGCGGCAGGAAGAGATCGTAGTCATCGCCCCAGCGCTCGAGAAAATCGCGCACGTTGCCGGCCTTGAAGCCGGTGTTATCGGTGCGGCGGCGATAGAGGATGGTCGCGCCCGTGGTATCGGCCGCCTTCCACGCCTCAACGCCCGCCTCTTCCTGCGCGGCGACATCATCCTTGTTGGTGTCCGACAGCAGGAACCACGCGAATTTCTCGCCTTGGCCCGTCGCATCCACCTGCGCCTTGATCAGCTTCATGCGCAGCAGCGCGCGGGAAGGATCCTCGTTGCGCAGGGTCATGAAGATCGCGGTTTTGAGGGAAAGCGCGGCATCCGGCTCCTTCAGCGCCGCGAAGGGCGCGACCTGCTCGACCGCATTCTTCGAGCCGTGGAACAGGAACAGGCCGATGAGCGAGTTCCAGAAGCCGAACACGGTCCAAGGCAGCACGCCGAGAAAGCAGACGAACAGAGCGATATCCACCCAGCTCCAGCCGCTTGACCCCAGCAGCTTCCATGCCCAGCCCAGCAGGAACAGCGCCAGCGCAACGTTGAGCCCGGCGAACAGAATGCGCCGCAGCGTCAATGCCTCGGCACTCTGCGTACCCGAGGGGGTCAGGGTGACACCGGGAAGCGGGGACGGGGTGGGGGAAGAAGCGTCCGAGGACATGGGCGCAAGACCTTTTGCAAAAGACAATACGGGGCGCTGGGCCGACTCTGGCCCCTTTTCGCTCGCACCCTATGCCCAAGTGCAGATGAACAAAAGCAGACAGCGCGGAATTCATTTTCGTTCATTGCCGCTTCATGCTGCACTGCGTTAAAGTCGTTGTCCGGCTACAGACGCGTAAGGCGCGCAGCCATCGCAACAGGGGGGAGCCATGGACCGGAAGGAACCGCGCGATGCCGTCTCAGCTTGCCCTTCGTGCCTATGCGCCCGCTCGCGTGCTCCCGGTCGATCTGCCCATGCGTGATGTTGCCTTTCTGATCCCCGGTGATCTTGAATTGCCCACAGGCGGTTATGCCTATGACCGTTCGGTGCTGCGCCTGTTGCCGTCCTTCGGCCTGCGCCCGATTCAGGTGGCCCTGCCCGGCTCCTTCCCCAACCCCTCGGCGGAAGACCTTGAGGATTGCGCGGCCATCGTGCGCTCACTGCCCAAGGATTGCCTGCTGCTGATTGACGGGCTCGCCTATGGCGCAATGCCCGAAGCGCTGATCCGTGGGTTCGAGCGTCCTGTTGTCGCGCTGTGCCATCATCCGCTGGCACTGGAGAACGGCATTTCCGCCACCCGCGCCGAAGCGCTTTATGCCAGCGAGCGCAACGCGCTAGCGCTGGCGCGCCATGTCATCGTCACCTCGCCGATGACCGCCCGCATTCTGAGCGGTGATTTCGACGTGCCGGAGGGCAAGATCACGGTGGCCCAACCCGGTGCCACCCGCAAGGGCCGCGCCGCCGGTTCCGGCAGCCCGCGCCTTGAGGTGCTGGCCGTCGGCTCCATCGTGCCGCGCAAGGGCTATCATGTGCTCATCGAGGCGCTGACCAAACTCAAGGCGAAGAACTGGCGCCTTTCCATCGTCGGCGCTGTGCGGGCGCCCGATTGCGCGGCCGCGCTCGATGCGCAGATCGCTGCGGCGGGCCTTGGCGAAAAAGTGCGTCTGCTGGGCGCGGTGAACGAGAAGGCGCTCGATTCGCTCTATGAGCATGCCGATCTCTTCGTGATGTCCTCACTCTTCGAGGGCTATGGCATGGTGCTGGCCGAGGCGATGGCGCGGGGCCTGCCGATTGTCACCACCACCGGAGGGGCTGCGAGCGAAACCGTGCCAACCGGTGCGGGCCTCAAGGTGCCGCCGGGGGATGCGGATGCGCTGGCCGAAGCGCTGGCCGAAGCGCTGGCCGACCCGGCCCTGCGCCGTAGCCTTGCGGATGCGGCCTTTGCCGCCGGTGAGAACCTGAAGAGCTGGGATGATACCGCCAGCATCATCGCGCAGACGCTGCGCGATGTCGATGCGGCGGAAACAGCATGAACCTGACCGGTTTGCGCCGCAATTCATCCATCTGCCGTTCATTTGCGCTATGGGAAAAGCGCTCCTGAGCAGGTGCCCGCCCTCTTGTATCGGCGGCATTCTGCAGGGAGTTTTCCGGCCATGAACAAGGTCGTTCCGGTGAGCCAGGTCCGTTCTGTCAACAAGGTCAGTTCGATTCTTGCCCTGTTTGATGCACCCGAGGCGCGCGATGTTGAACGCGCGCTGGCGGAATTCCGGGCCGGGCGCCCGGTCGTTCTTCTGTCCGATGATCGGGCGCTGCTTGTGCTTCATGTCGAAGCGCTGGGGCAGCGTATTGTCGAGGGGCTGGCGTCCTTCGCGCCGGGGCAGGCCCGCCTTGTGCTGCCCGCCGCGCGCCTGCGCCGAATGGGCCTCAAGGGCCGTCAGCAGGCGGGTGTTCTCGCCTTCCCCACCCCCGACGCCGCCCGCGTGCAGGCGCTCGCCTTCGGCACGCGCCTCAAGGTGGATGCACCTGTTGCCCCCGCCAGCGCGCTGGACGAAGCCGCGCTTGAGCTGGCGCGCCTCGCGCTGCTGGCCCCGGCAATCTACGCGCTGCCGCTCGACACCTCACTTCTGACGCCCGATCTCATCCAGATCGAGGCGGAGGCCGTTGCCGCTTACCGCGCCCAACGCGCGGTGAAGCTCGAATTGACGGCACGCGCACCGGTGCCGCTGGAGTTTGCCCGCGAATGCGAGTTTGTGGTGTTCCGTGGTGGTGAGGGCCTCAAGGATCAGGTGGCCGTGATTGTCGGCAAGCCGGACCCCGCCAAGCCTGTGGCGATCCGCCTCCACTCCGCCTGCCTGACAGGCGATCTCTTCGGTGCTCTGCACAGCGATGCGGGCGATCAGCTTCGCGCCAGCGTCAAGGCCATGGCCGAGGGCGATGGCGGTGTGCTGCTGTATCTGGATCAGGAGGGGCGCGGCAACGGCATTGCCAACAGCCTGCGCGCCTATCGCCTTCAGGGACAGGGCTGGGACACCTATGACTCCGACGAGGTTCTCGGCTTCGGGCAGGACCAGCGGCGCTTCGATTTCGCCGCCGAGATGCTGCGCCAGCTGGGCTACACCCATGTGCGCGTGATGACCGGCAACCCGCTCAAGCTCAAGGCGCTGGAAGCGGCCGGGCTGGAGGTGAGCCGCGAGGCTGTCGCCGAGGCACACGCCGTGACCGACAAGCCGGGTGAGCGCGCGGGCCAGAAGACAGGGCATGTCATTGAGCTGGACGCCATGGTCGCCCATGCGCCCCCGCGCGATTAAGTGTTGGCATCTCTTTCATTTTTTCCGGCTTTACTTTTTCGCGACATGATCACAAATGCGTGATCTGCGCTGCCCCGGCGCGTGAAGAGGCCCAAAAGCGATGCTTCCCCCGACCGTCCCTGCCCCGGTCGCGCCCGGCTCCAACCTGCCGGCGAAGCAGGATCGCATCTGGCTGCTCACGGTACTGGTCTATCTCGTGCTGGCACTTCTGCTGTGCCTGCCGTGGATTTCCGGCAGGGTTACGATTCCTTGGGATGCCAAGGCGCATTTTCAGGCGCAGGTGCAGTTTCTGGCGCAATCCATCCATGAGGGGCAGAGCCCCTTCTGGGCACCCTACGTCTTTGCCGGGCATCCGCAGATCGCGGATCCGCAGTCGCTGATCTTCTCGCCGCCTTATCTCGCGCTGGCGCTCTGGACGGCCAATCCCACCTTTGCGCAGCTCGATGGGGTTGCCTTTGCCACCCTGATCTTCGGCGGCCTCGGCGTGTTCGGCTTCGGGCGGGACCGCCACTGGCACCCCGCCGCCGCCATAGTCGCGGCGCTGTGCTTTGCCTTCGGCGGCAGCGCGGCCTGGCGTATCCAGCACATCGATCAGGTTACCAGCATCGCGTTTTTCCCCTGGGCGCTGTGGATGCTGGAGCGCGGTTTGCGGCTGCATTCGGCGCGCTATGGCGCTCTGGCGGGCTTTTTTGCCGCGCTCGTCTGCGCGGGGCCGGATCAGGTGGTGTTTCTCTCGCTGGTCTGCCTCGCCGGTTTCACACTGGCGCATTGGTTGACCGGGCCGGGCCGCCTGAAACGCATGCGCCTGAGCGTGCGCCCGCTGGTGGCGGGGGCCATCGTCGGGGCAACCCTCGTGCTGCCGCAGCTTTTGATGGTGCTCAGCTTCGCGGAAGGGTCAAACCGCGCGCATATCACGCTGGAGGGCGCGGAATGGGGGTCGCTGCACCCAAGCCGCCTGATCACGCTGTTCCTCTCGAATATCTACGGCACCATCGGCCCGATGCAGGACTTCTGGGGTGCACCGAGCATCAACTGGCCGGGCGCAGTGACCTCGAACATCGCCCGCAATATGGGCAACCTCTATTTCGGCGCCATTCCGGCGCTGGCGCTGGTCGGTTGGCTGCTCTCCAGTGATGCCCGCCACCGCCGCCGCGCTGTGCTCGGTGTGCTCTATCTGGTGATGCTGGGCTATGCGCTGGGCCGGTTCACGCCCGTGTTTTCGCTGTTCTATGCCTACCTGCCGGGCACCGACCTGTTCCGTCGTCCGGCGGATGCACTGTTTCTCGTTTCGGCACTGGGCGCCTTGCTCGCCGGGTTCGGCGTGGACCTCTGGCTGGATCGCACGCGCCGGGTGTCGCAAACGCTACTCTACGGGCTGGCGCTGGTGGTGATCCTTGCGTTCCTCATGGGGATGGGGCTGGCAATCTGGGCGGGTCGGCTTCGGCAGGCCCTGCCGGAGGTGGGCCTGAGCGCGCTGGTGCTCGCCGGGGCCGTGCTGGCGCTAATTGCGGCCCGGCGCTATGCCTCGCGCGCGCCGGTGATGGCCGTGCTGATCCTTGGCGGGGCGATTACAGCGGATCTCGCATGGTCGATCCGCCCAAATGACTCCACCGGTCTGCCGCCGGAGAATTACCGCGAGCTGAGCGCGGATGGCGGCAACGAAACCATGGAATGGCTGAAAGCGAATGTGGTGCGCGAGGGCAACCGGCGCGATCGCATCGAACTGGCCGGCCTCGGGTTCGACTGGCCCAATGCCTCGCTGGTGCACAAGCTGGAGAATACACTTGGCTATAACCCGCTGCGCATCGGCTTTTACAGCCAGGCCACGGGCGCAGAAGACCATGTTCCCTTCCCCGAGGCGCGCAAGTTCACCCCGCTGATGCCGGGTTATCGCTCGCCCTTCTCGCGCCTGCTGGGGCTGCGCTACATCGCTTCCCCCGTGCCGCTCGATCAGATTGACCCCGATCTGAACATGAACCCGCTCAAGCTGGTGAAGAAAACCCGCGACGGTTTCATCTACGAAAATCCGGACACCTATCCGCGTGTCATGGTGGTCGGCTCGGCCTGGACGATGGATCAGACCCAATTGATCCGCACCGGCAACTGGCCCTCCACCAAGCTCGACGAAATTGCGTTTGTCGAGCCCAACGCGATTCCGCTGCCCCAAGGGCTTCCCGGCGGCTCCGCCAAGATCATCCGTTACGAGAACACCGAGGTGGAGGTGGAGGTCAACGCCACGGAGGGCGGGTTGCTGTTGCTGTGCGACACGTGGCACCCGTGGTGGTTCGCCACCGTGGACGGCCTGAACGCCCGCGTTTTGCGCGCCAACGGCATCTTCCGCGCTGTTGTGCTGCCGCGCGGCGCGAACCGGGTGGTGTTCAAATTCGAACCCCTGCGCGGCTTGTTCCGCCGCACGCTGGTGCATGGCGCCACGCCTGTTTTCGATACGCCCTGAACCTCAGGTTGCGCCCGATCAGGCGGCATGCCCCGCACGGGTTGCCAGCAGACGATCCAGCACGACGCGGGCCCCCGACAGCTCCTCAAGCGCCTGCACGAGCAGCGTGCGTGCCTGCCCCGGGGGAGCCACAAGCGGTGCCGGATAAGCCGATGTGCCATACGACACACTGGAGGGCGGAACGTGCGGTGCCTGCACGGCTTCTGGCTGCACCTCGGCGCGCTGCAAGCCCCCCCGGAACATCGAGACCTGCGGCGGCGCGACCGAAGGCTGCGGAGCGGCAGATGGCTGGGGCTGGGCCTCCACCAGAGCCGCAATCGCTGGCGCTGCCGGCGCAACCTCGACCGCGCGCTCCAGCATGAGGACGGCTGCGGGCTCCTCCACCAAGGGCGGCATTGCAAGACCGGGAAGCCCGAAGAGCGGCGCGGCGACAGCCGGTGCCGGCGCCGGGGGCGGCACAAAAACGGGCGGGGCGGCATAAACCGGCTCGGGCGCGGGCGGCGCCATGAGCGGCGCGGACATCACGGGCGGCGGAGGCGGTGCGTAGGCAGGGGGCGGCGCCACCGGCGTCGGCAGGGATGGCGCGATGAGAGGAGCTTCCTCGACATCCTCGACCGGGCGGGCCCAGGCCATGACGGCGCGCGCGCCTTGCTCCTTCAGGATGCGCTGCACACCCTTGATGGTGTAACCTTCCTTGTAGAGCAGATGGCGAATGCCCTTGAGAAGCTCGACATCATCGGGGCGATAATAGCGACGACCGCCGCCCCGCTTGAGCGGCTTGATCTGCGGAAAGCGGGTTTCCCAAAAGCGAAGGACATGCTGCGGGAGATCGAGATCTTCCCCGACTTCGCTGATTGTGCGGTAGGCGTCCGGCGCCTTGTCCATCTTCGAGCCTCGTCCGGCGCGTCGGTTTAAGAATCACACGCGCCGGTCACGATGGAATCAGTCCTCGTCGGCTTCTTCAAGGCCGTTGATGCGGGCCTTCATCACATTGGACGGCTTGAACACGAGCACGCGGCGCGGCGTGATCGGCACTTCCACACCCGTCTTCGGGTTGCGGCCGACGCGCTCACCTTTCTGGCGAACGACGAAAGAGCCGAAAGAAGAAAGCTTTACGGTTTCGCCACGCACCAGCGTCTCGCTGATTTCGCGCAGCACCGCCTCGACGAGCTCCGAGGACTCCGCCCGGCTCAATCCGAGTTTCTGGTACACCGC